>OMDD01000224.1_pt1 | contig 31979 bp, 21 predicted proteins | sample 1674331 | NCBI WGS metagenome assembly OMDD01 (sample SAMEA103958164, study PRJEB25191) | human gut metagenome | biome: human-associated habitat [ENVO:00009003]; feature: intestine environment [ENVO:2100002]; material: feces | place: Germany | collected 2013/2015
TTTCCATCTATCACTCCTTTGCCGATGATGGAAACATTTTCCAACTGATATCCATAAATAAAAGGACTGTAATTCTGAAGGAAAGTTCCTTCCCAACTGGTTTTCACCAGAGGGAGATAAAAAGCCGGTTCAGATGAAAATTTCAAGGTCGCCCCTTCCTGAAGTTCCAAACATACATTACTTACAAAATGAATAGGACCATTCAAAAGATATTCCCCTGCGGGAACCACAATATGTGCTCCTCCCATATGGGCAGCACGCTTCATCGCTTTATCAAATGCAGGTTTACAATCTTTTTTCCCATCTCCTTTCGCACCAAACGAAATAAGTGAAATCTGCTTTTTCGGACGAACGGCTCCTGTAATTTGTGCTAAAATAGCATCACGTTTGGCTGTACGGAGCACATCGTCAATAGCCAAACAAGGATGAAAAGCCCATAGTGCCCATATTATCACCAATAGGCTTTTGTACTTTTGTGTTGTCATAGTCGGTAGTTGTTTTATTTATGATTTTCAGACAAGCCTGACAAAGAAAATGTTCTTTCCTTGGGGCATCCGGACCAAAAGTACAAATATATTCTGATGTAAAAGAGGAAAATATGACGAATGAGTGGGATTTTTTGTTCAGAAAAGAAGAAAGTTCCGTTTTTAAGGGATAGTAGAAATTTAACGGGAACTACTTCTTATTTTCCGGTTCATACCTTTCTTTAGATTCAGTATATACATCTTCTGCATGCAAAAAGGGTTAACATGACTTTTTAACCGGTTCAATCTTTCCGCTGCCGTGAAGCCCAAAGGAAGAAGAAACTGAGAAAAAGTAACAACCCGCCAGCGGAATTAAACAACAATGTATTGCATCCGTCCCTGTTGCATAAGCCTTTTCTCTTTCCAGGTTAAACCTTTTTATACGGATTATTCTATCTCCATAGCCCTTGGAGTTATCTCCATAAGCTTTGGAGTTATCTCCAAAGGCTATGGAGTTAACTCCAAAGGCTTGCGGAGATAGAACAAACAGGAAGAAAACCCTTAACCATACAGCAAGAAATGTTTAGGGATGCGGATAAGATATTTTAAGGATGAATCTGATTTTAAAACCACACAATTCCTTACGGATGAAAAAACTCCCCAATGTCCTTCTTTAAAAAAGTGAAACAATATATGACAGGAAGATATACATCTGACTATACATACAGGACAGAAATATGAAGTGAGAGCATATATGCACCCAAACTTTTTATGAAAATACAGGCACTCTTGAGAAATCGCAAGCGGCTGCATAAATGAAATTAAGAGAACAACCTAAAATTCCTGAAAAACGTAGTAAAGGCCGCCCTTTTATTAAATCTTCCCAAAGCCATAGATACCCCCCACAAACCACATATATTATAATGTTTATGCAATGAAATACGAAGGATGGTATGGATATAGCATTGCAATGCACTAATCAGCTCCGGATCATCCACATAATCGGAAAACATATTCCTCATCCATCTCAAGAAAAGAATAGTAGCGTGCAATTTATCTTTGTCATGACCGGCAGAGTTACTGATGTTTGCACCTTCAACATTCCTCCAACATACAGGCTGCCCCGGCAAAGAAATAACACCCCCGCATGACGGGCAAAAGCAGCCCACGTAGCATCATCCGAACACCAAGCCATAGGAAAATGAACAAAACCACCTGCCGACTGCCATATCTCCCGACTGAACACGTACTCTACGGCAGCCGAATCTATCTTTCCCTGTAACTTATCTAGCAGCAGCCGGTAACAAGACACACTTCCTTCTTCCAAAGGACGATTGGCACGTATCCGCTTGTTTTCACCATCAATGACAGCTAATGGAAAACGAAAGAAATATCCTCGCTGATGGTGTGGGCGCGACAAAGCCTCCATGACACGTTCCACACCATCAGCCGGCATCAAATCATCATCCGAGAAAAGCCAGATAAACGGCTCTGCAGACAGCTGGATACACCTCTCCCAATGGGCCACCAAATCTTTGCCCCCCATATTTTCGCTAAAGCGATGATACACCAGATTTACCTTATTCTGATAAGATTCCACAATCTTATCCAATCTTTCAGGACTTGCATCATCACCTATATATAACACGAACTCATCTTTATGGGCCTGAACTGCAATTGAGTCGAGCGTTTCCTTAAGGAAACGCCCCTTGTAGGCGGGAATAACAATTGCCAATTTCTTTATTTGCTCCACTTTACAAAGACTGCATATCGTTCAACTTCTTGTAATATCCATTCAAGGCTATCAGTTCATCGTGAGTTCCTCTTTCTACAATGTCGCCTTCATAAAGTACACAAATTTCATCGGCATTCTTAATGGTACTCAATCTATGTGCGATAGCGATAGTAGTACGCGATTTCATCAAACGCTCCAACGCTTCCTGAACCAAACGCTCGGACTCTGTGTCAAGAGCCGAAGTAGCCTCATCTAATATAAGGATAGGAGGATTTTTCAAAATTGCACGGGCTATACTGACACGCTGACGCTGACCACCGGACAAACGCCCTCCACGATCACCAATCATCGTGTCATATCCTTTTTCCGTTTCCATAATGAAATCATGTGCATTCGCTATCTTGGCAGCTTCTATTACTTGCTCCATAGTGGCATTCTCTACACCAAAAGTAATATTGTTATAGAAGGTGTCATTAAACAGAATAGCTTCCTGATTTACATTACCAATCAGAGAACGTAAACTGTGGATGGATACATCTTTCACATTCTTGCCGTCAATCAGCAATGCACCCTCCGATACATCGTGATAACGCGGTACCAAGTCCACTAAAGTAGACTTTCCGGAACCGGACTGACCCACCAGTGCAATCGTTTTTCCTTTAGGAACAGTCAGATTGATATGGTTCAAGACCGGACGCCCTTCTACATAGCTGAAACTTACATTTTTAAACTCTAACTTATCTGTGAAAGCGTCCAATGGCAAAGGCTGCTCCGGCTCTACGATATGATTTTCCGCTTTCAATATCATATCAATTCGCTCCATACTGGCCAATCCCTGCGGAATATTATAAAATGCTCTTGAAAATTCTTTCAAAGGATTGATGATACTATAAAGGATAATCAGATAAAATATGAAAGTAGCCGCATCCATCGGAGCATAGTTTGTATTTAAGATTAAAGCACCGCCAAACAACAGCACGGTCACAATCACACAAGTGCCTAAAAACTCACTCATGGGGTGGGCTGAACTTTGCCGGATAATCATCTCGTTCATTGCATCGCGGAAGTCATTGTTTGTTTTAGAGAACCGGGCAGACATTTTGCTTTCGGCTATAAACGCTTTGATAACCCTTAAACCTCCTAATGTTTCATCCAATTGGGACATAATATCTCCCCATTGCGCCTGTGCTGTAGAGGACTGTCTTTTCAGCTTCCGGCTGACAACCCCCATTATCCAACCTGTCAGAGGTAAAATAAAGATAACAAAAAGCGTCATTTGCCAACTTACCGAAAACAGAGTGACAAAACAAACCAAAAGAGCGATAGGATTACGGATAAGCATATCGATGGAACTGGTCAACGAGTTCTCCACCACCGTAACATCCGCACTCATACGGGCTATGATATCTCCTTTACGTTCTTCTGAGAAAAAACTCAAAGGAAGACTTAACACTTTATTATAAACCTGAATACGGATATCCCGGACAATACCTGTACGCAAAGGTACCATGACAGCCGCAGAAGCAAAATAACCGGCAGTTTTCAACATAGTCATAAAGATAAGTATTCCTCCCATCATGGCAAGTGTATAGAACGCACCATTTGTCGCCACAAAATTGCTCACAAAGTAATAGGCATTATTTATGAGTACATCCTTATCCAAATTATGAATATCCATAGGAATGTACTCATAAGACTTGGTATCAATTTTGAACAGAATGTTCAAAATTGGCACAATCGCCATGAACGAAAACACATTAAGCCATTGCGACAGAAAGTTCAGTATCAATGCCCATGTCAAATATTTGCGGTATGGAAGAATATACCGCTTCAACAAACTAAAGAACTGTTTCAGCATAATTATCAATTATATATAATGCCGCAAAGGTAACAAAAAAGAAATAATCACCCAAGATTACCCCACTTTATCCCCTAATATTTGTTCATACACGGCAAGCCTTCTTTCCTGCATCTGTCCGGGGTTATATACTTGCCGCAAACTGTCTTCCGCATGGGTAACCAACTGTCTCTGCAACTGCGGATTACTTGACAAGGCTATGACAGCTTCTGCAAATCCGGCAGGGTCATCAACAATCAAGCAATCTTCACCATCCTTAAAATCAATGCCTTCCACACCCTTTGCCGTCGTTACAAAAGGAACTTTTGACAATACAGCATCTAATATTTTCATACGCATACCACTACCGATACGTATTGGAACAACAGCAACACTGCCTTTTAAAAAAGAGCCCAGATCTTCCACATAGCCTGCCAGCTTCAATTCCGGGTATTCAGACTGCAAACGATTGATACACTCTCCACGCCATTTACCAATTACTTGCAATGTAAACGAAAAATGACGTTTACGCAGATGCGGAATCACTTCGTGACAGAACCATGCCACGGCATCCAGATTGGGAAAATGATCCTCACTTCCCACAAAAGTCAGGCGTCCGCTTTGGACCGGAACAAAAGGCTGTTCCAGCCTGTCACCCACTTGCACCACAGCCGGAGAAGTGTAGATATGGTCTTTCCGTCCTATGAAGTCCTCCATAATTTTACGGTCTACTTCAGTCAGAACAATAACATCTTTATATTTCAATAATGCACTGCGCTCAAAATCCTTTGCTATATGAAACAACATCCTGTCACCGGCAGTCTGTTCCCTGAACAAAGTAATCTCCTTTTCATTACGGATGTAGCGGAGTTCATGATGCACAAAAATAGTCTGTACATTTTCAGGCAACAAGAATCCCAATGACAACAGTTCATAAAACTCTACTTGAATAATATCAAAACCTGAATGAGCCACCTGAGAAACATACTCCACATACCCCTGGTCTAGCGGCTGGAAACAAGAGCTGAACAAAGTACTCTTTCCCCGTACTAAATCCACAACTTCGCCCGTTTCATCCGTCCATATCTGTTGCCGGTTCATTTTACGGGTTACAGACGCATGTATCTTTTGCAGCCATTTATAATAAAAAGGATGTTTAATTTTGGGTAATCTGACAGTTTTAGTTTTAGGAGTATAAATAAAGAAATCCACATTATCCCAAATTTTCTTCAATGACTCTACATCTTGCATACGTCTCCCTGTTTCAGGATAAAGCAATACAGATACGGCCATCTTATGACGCAGATATTCCACCATATTAAAGAAAGCTTGATTACCGCCCGAATCCAGCGGATAAGGAATGTACGGAATAATAAAAAGAATTTTCTTTCTCATACTAATTGAATTTAAACAATAGTCTAATGTCTAATTTAATTTTTAGTTTAATACAGCAAATGCTATGTAGTGTATAATGCAAAGGTACAAGAAAGACTGCATACTAAAATGTTAATTATCGTTTCTTTTTAAAAGTTCAACAAAATTCCTGTTTTTTGAAAAAAAAACAAAGAAGCAACTTGTTTATTTACCTGTATAACATTACATTTGTAGAAATAAAACAAGAACTAACTTAACAATAAAGCATGAATGCACTTCCCTTGGTCAGTGTAGTGGTACCTAATTATAATTATAAACGATACCTCAATCTACGAATTCAGAGTATTCTGCAACAGACCTATCAGAATATCGAACTGATTTTACTTGATGATGCCTCAACAGACGGTAGCGAAGAGGTATTATCGGACTATCAAGACCATGCCAAAGTGAGCCATATTCTATTAAACGAACACAACACCGGAAATCCATTTAAACAATGGTTTAAAGGCATGCAATTAGCCAAAGGAAAATATATATGGATAGCCGAAGCCGATGACTTGTGTGAGCTTACTTTTTTAGAGAAAGTAGTTCCTTTAATGGAGAAATACCAACAAGCCGCCGTATGCTTTGCCGGTTCCAAGTATATTGATAAAGACGGTAATGTGCTGAGTTACGACATGAACAAATGGAAATCTGCCATACCTCCATACGCCGTATTCAATGGGAAGACTTATGCCGAACATAACCTTTACTGGCGCAGCTATATAGCCAATGCAAGCTCGGCCATTTTCAGAAAAAGCATGGTAAATGTCCAAAATATGGAACAATGCCTGCAAATGCGCTACAGCGGCGACTGGCTGTTCTGGTTTTATATGGCAATGCAAGGAGACATTATAGAAAGATATGAAGTACTGAACTACTTCAGACAACATAACCAGAAAGTTACCGTCAAAGCTGAAAACAACGGAGGGGGTAAGAGCGAAGATATTGAGATAGTCCGCATTATGGAACAACACCTTACCCACCTGAGCAGATACAAACGATGTATACGGAGAGGAATGCTTTACAACCGCATTGCCAAATTAAGCACAACAGAGCAAGTAAAACTGCAATTATGGGAACTCCTCCGGCAGAAATTAAACGGAACGCGGAAAGACGGACGTCTGGAGCGCCTCAACCGGATAGCACGGCTATTCTGTCCTTTTGTTCTGACTATGAAACGAGACCGCCTTACTCCTTCCCGAAAATAGAATAAGAAACGGAAACTGCTTGCCCATATTTTCGGGCGGACTCACATGTTTGCCCCTAAAGTGAACAAATTGGCAGCCAATTTTACTTTTGGCATACCCTCTTTTGATATTTCTAAAATTCTGTTTACCTTTGTTGTCAATCATCCGGATTGATTCAAACAAATGCAAACTTTACTAAAACAAATGAAATATCTCCGTTCACTCATGCAGCAATCTGTAACAGCATGTAAGAATCAGGCTAAGCTTATCCAACAGTTTACTCTTTCTTTACTTTACTTATTAATCATACATATAGTTGCTTTACTTTTTTTCTTCCTGTTCCGGCTTGTCCTGTTCACCTCAATAGATTATCAGTTTCCTCCCGATATACAAAACAACTTTCTCATGCAAGCCACTGCATTTATAAAAGGGCTATGGTTTGACAATGTTATAGCTTGCTACATATTGCTGTTACCATTAGTCATTTTATGGATAACCGCTCTCTGCAACTATCACTCCAAGTGGGTATTCAGATTTATCTCTATCTTTTTCATTCTATTTTATTCACTGTCGTTCATTATTTCGGCAGCCAACATCCCTTATTTCTCTTATTTTTTTAAGACAATCAATTCTTCCATTTACAATTGGTTCGGATATGGAGCCACTACTGCCGGAATGGTATTGGGTGAGACATCATTCTATTTCCCTATTTTTCTAGGACTGATATCTATTCTTCTGCTGTCAGGAAGTGTACTACGGTTATCTTCTTATTTCTATCATCTCATCAATTCGAAATCTACTTCCATCAGCCCGATAAACCGCCTATGTATATTCGCCGCCGGTGCTGTTTGTATAGGACTTTGTCTATTCGGAATACGGGGACGCATGGGATATAACCCCATCAGAGTAAGTCAAGCATACTATTGCACCGATCCATTCCTGAATCAGCTAGGGGTTAATCCTGTCTTTAATCTACTTACCAGCACACTGGATGATAACCGTAAGGAAAACCGCTATCTTCACCTGATGCCGGAACAGGAGGCAATAACCAATATGCAAAGTATATTGCAAAGAAAAGGAATAGAAGGCATCTCCCCCATTGCACGTGAAGTGAAATGCACAGCCGTCCCTACACAAAAGAATGTTGTTCTTATTTTCATGGAATCGATGTCGGCCAACTTGATGGAGCATTTCGGATCTACCAAAAAACTGACTCCTTTCCTAGACAGCCTTTATCTGGAATCTCTCAGTTTTGACCATTTTTATTCAGCGGGCATACATACCAACCACGGAATGTATGCCACCCTCTACTCTTTCCCTGCCATCATGAAACGGAATGCCATGAAAGGAGCAGTGGTACCTGTCTATTCGGGGTTGCCCACCGTATTAAAGGATAATGGCTATCGGAACCTGTTCTTCATGACGCACGAATCACAATACGATAATATGAACGCTTTTCTCCGCACTAACGGATTTGATGAAATATATGCACAAGAAAACTACCCAAAAGATAAAGTCGTTAACAGCTTTGGTGTACAAGACGATTTCCTATACCAATATGCCTTGCCCATTCTGAACAAAAGAGCAGAAGAAAGACAACCTTTCTTTACCGTATTGCTTTCTATCAGCAACCATCCCTCGTATGTGATACCTGACTATTTCAAACCACACAGCACAAAGCTTGAAGATCAGATTGTGGAATACGCGGACTGGGCCATCCGGCAATTCATGCAAGAAGCACGCAAACAACCTTGGTTTGAAAATACAATCTTTGTTTTGCTGGGTGACCATGGGAAATTGGTAGGAAGTCCGGACTGTGAAATACCACAATCCTACAACCATGTTCCACTAATGATTTACGGAAAAGGCATCAAGCCCGAAATCAGACAAGAGCCGGGCGGCCAGACTGATGTGGCACCGACTTTACTCGGACTGCTGAACATGAGTTATACCCAAAACGACTTCGGCATAAATTTGTTAACAGAACAACGCCCGTATGTCCATTTCTCCGCCGATAATTTGATAGCGGCTACAGATACAACCCACCTATATATTTATTCTCCACATGACCGGCAGGAATTCAAATATAAGAAGCAAGGAAACGCCTTGCAACTTGTAACAGGGGAGGACAGTACATTCTACGTGATGAAAAAATACTGTTTCTCCACATTGCAGAGTGCAGAGTATCTGGTAAAAGAGCACAAGACTGTCAATAAAGCTACCGGACAATAAGGTGGGACGGGTTTCACCGCCTTGCCTTCCTTAACGGTCATACCCCAACTTCTCCTCGTTATAATCAGAGGCTATGTAGGTAGGACGGCCTTTGGTTTCCTTGAAAATGCGCCCCACGTACTCTCCTATAATTCCCAAAGAGAAAAGCTGGATGCCACCTAAAAAGAGCATGACAATGATCAAAGTGGGGAAGCCGGCCGTTTCATCACCATAAAGCACGGTCTTTATCAGAAAATAAATGGCATAAATAAAACTGGAGATTGAACAGAGCACTCCGCATACCGTGGCGATGCGCAAAGGGGCGATAGAGAAAGAGGTTATCCCTTCGACAGCCAGATTCAACAGCTTGAGAAAGTTCCAAGAGGAATGGCCCATCAGCCTGTCTCCGCGATCAAATTCAATGCTTTTCTTCTGATAGCCTATCCAGCAAAACAATCCTTTTGTATAACGCTCGCATTCGCGCAGACGACGCAACGTGAGCACACAACGACGGTCCAGAAGCCTGAAATCGCCCACATTGGGCAAAATATCAATACGGCTCATCCGCTGAAGTATACCATAAAAAGCCAAAGAGAACTGACGACGCAACCAGCTTTCCTCGCCACGGGTACGCCGTTTGGCATAAATGTCATCATATCCTTCTTCCCAATATTCCAGCATCTGGTCTACCAGTTCCGGAGGGTCCTGCAAATCAGCATCCATCACAACGCAGCAATCGCCGGTGGCGTAATCAAAACCCGCCAGCATGGCTACCTCTTTACCAAAGTTACGCGAAAGGTTGACATAATTCACCCGCTTGTCCTGCTGCCTCAGCCGGCGGAGGCATTCCAGCGTAGTGTCGCTGCTGCCATCATTGACAAACAGGATTTCCCACTCATAAACGGCATTGCGGTTGACAAGCTCTATCAAACGTTGATACAGAGTGGGCAGCATCGCTTCCTCATTATATACCGGAATCAAAAGAGTCACTTTCTTCATATCATTCTTCACTATCATAAAGACTCCTCAAAGATATTACTTTTGTTTGAAAACAAACCTCACTAATAAAAAATTTACCGGAATGGCAATGAGAAACACTGGGATGGGAGCCAACGGACGGGAAAAACCCAACCGCAGAAAGAGATTCAACAATCCGATATGTATCAGATAATTTGTCAGATGTGCCCCCCCGAAGCCAAAAGCTTTCTTCCAGGAAGGAGGCTGCCCGAAAGTAAAATAAGCCGTAAGATAAAAGTTGGCAACAAAACTCAGCACATATCCCAAGGTATAGGCTACATTGACCTGAATGAATTTTTGCAAGACAAAATAAATGCCATAGTGCAGCCCTGTAGCAAAAAGGCCTACCATTACAAATCGCAGGAACTCGGGTATCTGTTTCAGTTTATTCATTTTCATTGATTTAAAATGCAAAGTTAGGTATTACTAAAGAATTATTCGTACTTTTGCGACAGTAAATATAAAAGACCGAAAAATATATGTCAGACAAGAAAAAAGCATTTTGGTTCATAGCCTTACTAAGCACACTTGTAATAATCCCCTTTTTGGGAGAAACTATTTTTTACTCTAAAGGGGAACCGCGCGAAGCAATTGTGGCATACTCGATGTTGGAAAGCGGCAACTGGATATTGCCTTTGAACTACGGAACAGACATCGCCTATAAACCTCCTTTCCTGTATTGGTCTATTGCAGCTATTTCCGCCATTTTCGGAGGGGTGAGTGAATTCTCGTCCCGTCTGCCGTCCGCTATCGCTTTTCTAGCTATGCAGTTCGTGTTTTTCGGATTCGTAGCCCGCTATAAGGATACAAAGACAGCAGTCATTACCTCCCTTTTACTGCTCACTTCATTCGAAGTGCACCGGGCGGCGGTGGCTTGCAGGCTGGATATGCTACAGGTTTCCTTCATCGTCATCTCACTTTGCTTACTATTTCGCTGGGACGAAAAAGGCTGCAAGGGAATACCTTGGACGGCTGTCGTGCTGATGGCATGCGGCACGCTGACCAAAGGACCTGTGGGTTCTATATTCCCCTGTATGTGTATCGGTATTTACCAGCTGATACGGGGACGCTCATTCGGCAAGACTTTCCTTTCCTTATTCGGAATCGGGCTGCTTTCCCTTATTCCATTGGGAATCTGGTTTTATGCGGCCTGGCTACAGGGAGGACAGCCGTTTATGGACCTGATGCTGGAGGAAAACACCGGACGCTTTGTCGGCAAAATGTCATACCCGTCGCATCACAACCCTTTATGGTATAACTTCCTGACCATTATATGGGGGTGGATACCTTGGACATTGGTCTTGCTTATTTCACTCTTCGGACTGAAATGGAATGAAATGCACCTGCTGCCCGCAGGAAACTCTTTCACCGGACGCATCAGGAAGGTTTGGGATAACATCCGCTCACAATCCCCCATACAGCTGTTTATCTGGATAGTGATTATCGCTATTTTTGTCTTCTATTGTATTCCTAAAAGCAAACGCAGCGTCTATTTGTTGCCTATCTATCCATTTATGGCTGTACTGATTGCCCAGTATCTGGAGGCGTTAATGCAAAAAGGGGCAAAAGTGTTCAAAATATCGGCTTATATCTTTGCCTCGCTCTGTTTGTTACTCACCGCGGTGTTTTTTGCTGTACGCTGTCAGATGATACCGGACAGCATATGGGGCAACGGACGTCATGCTGCCGAAAACATAGCGTTTATGCAAGCTTTGGAAAGCACGTCCTTTTCTATTTCCAAATGGCTGATTATAGTATTGCCGGTAGTGGCTGCCATCTGTACATTAAGGCTGGTTATCAAAAAAAGTAGTACGGGGTCACTCCTCTATGGAATCACCGGTTGTGTTCTTTGCCTGTTTGTCGCTTTAGACGGGGTATATCAGCCAACAATACTAGCTGTAAAATCCGATAAGCATCTGGCAGAGGATATCAGAAAACAGGTGCCTGAAGGAGTCGTTTATTCATATACAGACAGAATGATACGGTTTTATTGTACAAATTATTATATGAATAACCAAATGCGGAATTTCACACTGGAAAATCCGCAAGAAGGGTATGTCATACTTTCTGCAAATGCACAAGAGGAGTTTTTAAAGAATTACAATGCAAAGTATCAGCTGGAAGAGGTCTTCCATACAGATTACAGAAGTTGCGACTTACGCAATACGGTAATCATGTACAAGTTCAACGAGAAACGGAAATAGTTATATCCGGCAGATTCTGCACCGATTGGGACGCGGACTATATGAATTCCATACTGATTCATATAGTCCGCGTCCAAGTTTTACTATCTGTTCCCTAAATCATCATAAACGGTTTGCAATATCGCCTTACCCTTATCCAGACGGGATTCGTCAGCTTCAGGCTCATCAAAAAGAATACTGCCGGAATTATTATCAAACACCGTCACCCCTGTACTGTCTCTGAATGAGAACCCATTATTGAAACTATAAAAGGCAAAAGGATACTTATAATCACTTCCCAATACATTACGGCTAAACGTAAATGCAGTATGTTCCAACCCAAGCTGCCCCAACAAAGTGGCTGCCAAATCGGTCTGATTCATAATCTTGTCCACCTGCATAGGCTGTTTTACCGCTCCACCTAACCATAACAAGGGAATATGATAAAAACGAGGCATCGCATTAGACCCCTCACGCGGGTAATAGAAACCATGATCGGGAAGGCAGATAACTAAAAGATCTTTCCATGCGGGAGTCTGCTTCAACCGGTCAATAAACTTACCCAGACATTCATCTGTATAAGCAAAGGCATTGGGAATTTTATCTTCCAGCCGGTGATAAGGAACTTCGAAAGGTTCATGACTGCTAAGTGTCAGAAACGCAGTATGCCAAGGCCCTTCTTCCTTCCGGTTTCTTAACTGATTATATAAATATTCAAAAGTAATATCATCATTCACTCCCCAGGCATTACTGGTCTGTTCGGCCAATGAAAAATCTGTATTGGCTGTAAGACGCTGATAACCGGTACTCAGCAGATAACTCTTCATATTGGTAAAGTTGATATCACCTCCATACAGGAAATCTGTTTTATAACCCGCCTTGGACAATCCTTCAGCTATAGCAGGCAGCGTACGGCTCTTGGCAGGAATTTTCATTACCGATGCCGTAGGCAATCCAAGGTAACCGCTGAAAGTACAGACTGTTCCACGGTCGGTACGGAAACTATTGGCATAACAGTTTGTAAAAAAGACCCCTTCCTTTGACAGACGGTTAAAATGGGGTGTCACATCAGGAAGACCGCCTAAAGGTTCTACAAAAGCACCTCCAAAACCTTCCATCAAAATAATAAGAATATTGGGACGCTTGGTATTCAGGACTTGAATAATACTATCCCCATCTGTTGTAGGATAAAGTCCGTCAAACAATGCAGCCCGCTTCTCTTCATCAAAGAAATTGAACTCTGATGCAAAATCCTGGGATTTACCCATAGAAGACAACAAACTGAAATCGGGATTGACCGCCGAATGATTCAAGAAAGGTTCGTTGCTGAAATATACTTGCCCTATATTAGAAGTGGATTCCGTTACACCACCACGTATAATGACGAAAAGCACACCTCCTAATAACAGCATTCCCGCAGTTCCCGCTATCCGTTTCCGGGTGGCGGTCAAAACGGAAGGCGTGATTTTCAGCAAGACCCAACTATTCAGAGCTATGAGTAACAAGATGGCAAGAACCCTCAGCAAGATAAATCCAACGGAAACACTCGCCAAAGCTTCCTTCGGTGAATCGATATAAAGAAAAACAGATGCGTCCAGTTTAAATCCCCAGAATGTGTATAATGCCATATCTACCACAAAAATGATAGAAATAAGCGCGGCAGCCAAAATATAATACCCGTAAAGTATTTTTTTCAAAGGGAATTTCCTAAACCAAATACTTATCAGTACCAACAAGAATGGAAATGCAGTAAGATATCCCGCCGTAGCGGCATCAAGACTGGCTCCATGAATCATTACCTGCATATAATCGGCAAACCCGAATCCTTTTTCAATGGAACCATTATAGAGCATGAATAATGGTTTCTGTAGAATAAATATCAGTAAGACCGTAAAAAAGTACAAGCTGATATAAGCAATCCTCTTTTTCATATCTTCAGTTCTTTATTATTTCCGTCCGAAATCAGCCGGGACCTCTCCCCATCGGTCGGTTTCCCACTTCAATAAAGGTGTGGTATATTTATTTTCTTTCAGCCAAATTTCGGCTCGTTCTATCATTTGAAAAAGTTTCTCCGTCTGAGGAGTCCGCTCTAGTTTAGTTTTACATTTCTTCTGTTTCACCCAGCTCAACGCATTACGGCTGTCCGAGTAAACAGGCATACTGATATTCTTCTGCTTCATCAATGCCAAGGCATGGACAATGGCAAGAAACTCTCCAATATTATTCGTTCCATAAACAGGACCGAAATGAAAAACCTCCTGTCCCGTAAGCAAATAAACGCCCCGATATTCCATCGGTCCGGGATTTCCACTGCAAGCGGCATCCACAGCCAGGCAGTTCATATCAAAGTTCTCGGGAAGTTGTTTAGGAGTATCTTCTTTTTTAACAGCATTCTTGCCTATATAATGAAAAGCGGAAGAAGCCAAGGCGTGTTCCGCCTCCTCTTTGGTCTCGAATGACTTGTATTGTGCGCCATCATAACCTTTTATCTGTAGCTGGCAGTCAGTCCAGGAGTCATAAACTCCCGGATTGACACCTTTCCATACTACATAATATTTCTGTTTCTTTGCCATTTACATACGTTCAGGCACTTCAATACCCAGCAAGCCCATTGCTGTCTTCACAATCTTGCCCACATTGGCACTCAATGCCAGACGGAAGACTTTCAACGCTTCGTTTTCTTCACGCAGAATACTGAAATCATGATAGAACTGGTTGTATTCTTTCACCAAATCGTATGCATAGTTTGCTATAATGGAAGGATTATAGTCTGAGCCTGCCTGCTTGACAACCGATTTAAAATCAGCCAGCATCTGAATCAAACCTTCTTCTTTTGCGCTCAGTTCCAAACCTGCTGGAATGATTTCGGGAATAACGATACCTGCTTCAGCCGCTTTGCGTAATACAGACTGGACACGGGCATACGTATACTGAATGAAAGGTCCTGTATTGCCATTGAAATCTATCGATTCTTTCGGGTTGAAAGTCATATTCTTACGTGCGTCCACCTTCAGGATAAAATATTTCAAAGCGCCCAAACCAACAATACGGGCAATATTGTCGGCTTCTTCTTGAGTCAGACCGTCCAATTTACCTAATTCAGCAGAAGTTTCCTTAGCAGTTTCAATCATTGCTTCCATCAAATCATCCGCATCCACTACTGTACCTTCACGACTTTTCATTTTGCCCTCGGGCAGCTCTACCATACCGTATGAGAAATGAACCAATCCTTTGCCCCATTCAAAACCCAATTTGTCCAACAAGATAGAAAGTACCTGGAAATGATAGTTTTGTTCATTACCCACTACATAAATCATCTTGTTGATGGGGTAATCCTGAAAACGTAATTTGGCAGTACCGATATCCTGGGTCATATAAACAGAAGTACCGTCACCGCGAAGAAGTAACTTATGGTCCAGTCCTTCGGCAGTCAAATCAGCCCATACAGAGTTATCCTCTTTCCGGTAGAAGAAACCTTTTTCCAGTCCTTCCATCACTTTCTCCTTACCTTCCAGATAGGTATTCGATTCATAATAAATTTTATCGAAACTAACTCCCATCATCTTATACGTTTCATCGAATCCGGCATATACCCAGTCATTCATCTTCTTCCACAAGGCACGGATCTCAGGGTCATTCGCCTCCCACTTACGGAGCATCTCGCGAGCTTCCAGCATCAGAGGAGAGTTTGCCTCTGCCTTAGCCTTAGCTTCTTCTTCATTCAAGCCTTCAGCCTGATACTGAACTGTCAGTTCCTTTACCTCAGCCTTGTAATGCTTGTCAAAAGCTACATAATAGTCACCAATCAAATGGTCCCCCTTCTTACCCGATGATTCAGGTGTTTCACCGTTACCATATTTCAACCAGGCCAGCATGGACTTACAGATATGGATACCACGGTCATTCACAATATTGGTCTTGACCACCTTATTGCCATTTGCCGCCATGACATTTGCCAAGGCATTTCCCAACAGGTTGTTACGGACGTGCCCCAGATGAAGCGGCTTGTTTGTATTGGGAGAAGAATACTCAATCATCACCAACGGAGAGTTTTCCGTAGCCTTTTCAATACCGTATTCGGGAGCAGCCTGAATAGAATTCAAAAGTTCAATCCAACAATCCGAAGCAATTGTCAAATTAAGAAAGCCCTTCACTGCATTGTAGGCTGAAACCAATTCGGGAGCATGCTCTTTCAGGTATCCGCCTATTTCCTGTGCGGTCTGTTCAGGCCCCTTCTTAGACATTTTCAGAAAAGGGAAAACAACCAAAGTAAGATGTCCTTCAAACTCTTTCTTAGTCTTTTGCAGTTGTACCATTTTTCCGGGTACATCCTGTCCGTACAACGTTTTGATAGCGCTGATAATGGACGTGGTGAGTTTTTCTTCTATATTCATAATATGTACGTACACTTATTTGTTATTGGATTGCAAAGATAGACATTTTAGGCGAAATCCTTCCTATCTTACCTTAATTTACTATATCTCCTCTCTGCAAACGATACTTTTCCGACTGAAAAACGAATAGCCCACAAACGAATAAACATACAACAAGCAATAAAATATGTCTAAAAAATATTTTTATTCATTTTGATATTCAAGTAGATTTACTGTTGAAATCAAATTAAACAAATCAATACACAGGAATGCGATAAACAAATATATTTGATCTATCCGCCCAATATTTAAATAAGACAATTCCTATTTTAACTACGTTAATAAAATTCCGTATAGTTTTGACTTTCAACAGGTTCACCATAAAAAAATATTAAAATATATTATCCTATTTAAATCAAAATACATATATTTGCGATTGTTATTGAATATCACAATTATAAAATACACAAGCAAAAAGAGACCCTAATGAGGTTTGGATGGCCATAAAACCACTATTAGGAAATATGATAATGATAAAAAAGGTAGCATCACAATTTTAGAAAGAGAGTTCAATATATAATGCCTGAAAAATGGCAATGTACAAACCCCTAATAAAAGCCAAGTTTATATGAACAGATTTTCTTCATTATTATGTAGCTTGCTATTCTGCATGATTACATATGCACAGGAAATTACAGTAACTGGTAAAGTCACCGCAGGAGGCGAAGAGATGCCTGGTGTCACAGTAGCTGTAAAAGGACAAACTCGCGGTACCATCACTTCCATTGATGGCAGCTATCAGATTCAGGTTAATGGTAACGAAAGCCTGATCTTCTCTTTTGTAGGTTATGAAACAATAACCATACCGGTAAACAGACGCAAAGTGATTAACGTAGAATTAAAGGAAGCAGCCCAAATGGTAGATGAGGTAGTGATAACCGTTCCTTACGGTACTGCCAAAAAATCCACATTTACAGGGTCTGCAAGCTATATTGCCGCCGGTACTATTGAAAAAGCACAGGTCAGTAGTGTATCAAAAGCACTGCAAGGAACTGTAGCTGGCTTACAGTCTTTTTCCTCCAGCGGTCAGCCTGGATCAGACGCCACGATCCTGATTCGTGGAGTTGGTTCTGTAAACGCTTCAACCAATCCCCTCTATGTGGTTGATGGTGTTCCTTACGATGGTGCTCTTTCCTCCATAGCATCTTCAGATATTGCGTCAATCACTGTATTAAAAGATGCAGCTTCCGCTGCATTGTATGGCTCACGTGCAGCAAACGGCGTAATTATGATCACCACCAAACAAGGAAATAAAGATAGCGCACCCACCGTTGAATTATCTGCCAAATATGGTTTTTCAAGCCGTGCACGGGCAGACTACGACCAGTTGAATACAAACCAATATTATGAATTATATTGGGAAGCCATGCGTAACTATCGTATGGACAACGGTTACTCTGCCGAAGAAGCTGCAGCATGGGCATCAAGCAATGTTACAGGCAATCTAGGCATCAACCCTTATGGCAGTGCTTACCCTGAACCAATCGGCCATGACGGAAAACTGGTAGCAGGCGCCAAACCATTATGGGACGACAGCTGGGACGACGCCCTTTCACAAGATGCGCACTATACAGATTTAAATGTACGCGTAAGTGGTGGTAGCAAAACCTCCAAGTACTTTGTTTCAGCAGGTTACATGGATGACCAAGGTGCTTATATCTGCTCTGGTTTCAAACGCTATACTCTCCGCGCCAACGTGACTTCAGATATCCGCAAATGGTTACAGATCGGATTGAATGTATCAGGAACTCATTCTGTTCAAGACTATCCCAAGCAAGATGACTCAACAATCTCCAATGTGGTCATGTTTGCCCGTTCATTGCCATCATTCTATCCAGTGTATCAACGTGACTTGGCAACTGGAGCATATTTATTGGACGAAAATGGTAACCGTATGTTCGATTATGGTGAGTATCGCCCGAACTCGTATGCAAAATATAATCTGCTGGCTTCCATGCCACACGATAAAAGCGAGATAAAACGCGATGCTGCTTCTTTACGTGGCTTTATCCAAATAACTCCTATCGAAGGACTTTCTTACAAAATGTCTTTGAATATTGACTATAATAACAAAACAAATCATGACTACACCAATCCTACTTACGGTACAGGTTCTATCAGTGGTGGCAGTGTAAGCAAATACAACTACCGCACTACAGGCATGACTTTTAATAATGTCATTAATTATCAACACACGTTCAATGATGTACATGATATCCGTGTGATGGCCGGTCAGGAGTACTATGAATATAACACTTCCAATTTCGGCGGAAGCCGCAGCAAAGTCATCATGGATGGATTCTATGAGCCCGACGCAGCTTCCTCTTTAGGTGATTTTGGCGGAAACAGCGACCAATACAAGCTGTTAAGTTTCTTTGGAAGTGCTGAATACTCGTACGATCAAAAATACTTCTTATCGGCTTCTGTCCGTTCTGACGGTTCTTCCCGTTTCCATCCGGATCATCGTTGGGGTACTTTCTGGTCAGTCGGCGCATCTTGGAAAATCATGCAGGAAGAGTTTATGAAGGACACATCAGACTGGCTATCCAATTTGTCATTGCGTGCCAGCTACGGAGCACAAGGTAATGACCAGGTAGGTTATTATGCGTATCAGGCGCTCTATTCCATACGCAATAACCTCGGTGAATCCGGTTTGCACGCTTATCGTCTGGCAACTCCTAATTTATCATGGGAAACCAATCTAAATACTAATATCGGCTTGGATTTTGGTTTCTGGAACAATCGTCTAAATGGTACAATAGAATATTTTGAACGTCGTTCCAAAGATTTATTATTCTCTAAAGACTTAGTTCCATCTTCAGGCTTCTCAAGTATGGACGAAAATATTGGTGCTATCAAGAATTATGGATGGGAATTCCAAATCTCAGGATATCCTATCATGACTAAAGATTGGAAATGGAAACTTTCTTTTAATGCTACTACCTATAAAAACAAAATAACCTCATTGCCTGCCGAAGAAATGTGGAGTGGCAACAAGAAATGGGTGAAAGGAGGATCGTTATATGACTTCTATTTAGTAGAATGGGCTGGTGTCAATCCTGAAAATGGTAATCCTACGTGGTATCGTTACAATACCAACGGAGAAAAGATAACCACAGAAGACTATTCATCAACCACCCCGGACGACAAAGTAAAATGCGGCAATTCACTACCAGATTGGACCGGCGGTCTTCAATCAGATCTCTCATTCAAGGATTTTACATTATCATTTTTATTCTCTTATTCCATTGGTGGTAAAATCTATAATGGGGATAAAGTTTCATTGATGAGCCAAGGACCTACAGGTACCAGTTGGAGCGTAGATATGTTAGACCGTTGGACTCCTGAAAATCCCTATACCGATGTACCGCGTCTGACTACTTCTCCCAAAAGCTCATGGACAAACTCTTCAAACCGGTTCTTAGTTGACCGTTCATACTTACGTCTGAAGAATATTACATTCTCTTACAATCTGCCGAAGTCATTGCTGAACACATTGACACTGAAAGATGCAAGCATATTTTTTCAAGCAGAAAATATGCTGACATTAGCCAAACAACAAGGTCTAGACCCAGAGCAAACTTTCGGAGGCTCTACTTACTATCGTTATCCGGCAATGAAAACTATTTCATTCGGTATCAATGTGAAACTTTAATACAGAAAGAAGAATATGAAAACTATTTTTAAATATATATTTTCAGTCGCACTGGGAAGTATAATGCTCACTTCCTGCGATTTGGATACAATTCCTACAACTTATGTAGATGCCGGTTCTGTTTTCGGTAAAACAGGAGATGCCGAAAAAGTACTTAATGGTGGTTGGAACTACCTGATGGAAACTTTCAATTCTTACGCCAACCCTGGCTATGGAGCAATGTTACGTGCAAATGATGCAATGGGTTCTGACGTAGTACTAAACACCAAATATGGTTTTAGAGCACACAATGAATTTACCGCTATTTATGGAAAAGGGGGCACAAATACCCTAAGCTGGCTTTTAGCATACCGTGTTATTAATGACTGCAATGGTGTATTAGATAATATTGATGCTGCCGAAGGCACACAAATTGACAGAAATCGAATCAAGGGACAAGCGTTAGCCTTACGTGGTTTTCTATATTTACATCTAGCTTCTTGTTATTCTTTTGCCATTGATAAAGATCCAGATGCTGTATGTGCACCTATCTATACACAATCAACAGATGAAACAATTGCAGCTGAAGGAAAACCTGCATCAAGTGTCAGTGAAGTATATGCGCAATCTATCAATGATTTAGAAGAAGCATTAGAACTTATTCCCGAAACTTATGTACGTAACGCCAAACACAAAATTGATAATGAAGTTGTCCTAGGTATTCTCTCACGTGCCTGTCTTTATGCTCGTCAATGGGAAAAAGCTAAAACTTACTCAGACAAATTGTTAGCTAAAAACAATTATCTAATGACTGAAAGTGAATATAAAGCTGGATTCAATTCTGTAGACAATAAAGAATGGATTTGGGGGCATGCTCAAACCAACGATCAAAGTAATGCCAGTTATCAGTTTCATTATTTAGATACTACAACTAAAGGATCATACTATTATAGCTTCAATGTAGACCCTTACTTCCGTGATTTGTTCGAAGATGGTGATTATCGTAAAGAAATGCTGTTCTGGGCCACAGATCCGGGAGCTGACGTCGCATCAGCAGCCTATGTATGGATGCGTAACTCTAAATTCAGATTCCGCGATATCGAAAACCAACTTGGTGATATCGTATTGATGCGCGTTGCCGAAATTTATTTAATAAATGCAGAAGCAAAAGCACATCTGAATGATCCAGATGCAATTAACAAATTAAATGATTTAAAAACAGCCAGAGGGGCAAAAACCATTCATACAAATCTTTCACAACAGGATCTATTGGAAACTATTTGGCTAGAACGCCGCAAAGAATTATGGGGGGAAGGATTCAGTTTGATAGACATTATCCGTAACCAACAGACCGTAGTCCGCAACGCATATCCCGAAGGGCCCATTGACTATATTTACACTGATGAAAACGGACAAACTCACACCCTGAAGAAAAAGACTCAAGGACATCGTTTCTTCAATTTCCCCGATAAAAGTGCATTCTGTCCAAACAGTAAATATTATTTGTACCGAATTACGGATTCGGAAGAGCTGGCGAACAAAAACCTTTACAAAGATCATCCTAAACTCTCAATTTATACCAAATAACAGCAAACTCTAACAAAGTGAAAAACCGTAGCAAATGAATTGTTACGGTTTTTTTATTTTTTCCCGGACAGATTAAGGAAAGACATACCTAAACAATCCTATAGAAGAAATTCCTAATCACGTTTTTAATATGACCGGGAGTTTCCTGTTTTATTTCTTTTTCAAATCCTCAGGAGAAACCAATTTATAAAGCTTGTCACTAGGACGTACCTTATCGGGGACTTTAAAGGATACATGTTGACCTTTTCTTACCACATCCACCGGTTTCAAATCCACACGCGCCTCATCCAACGTCAGAAATACCGCTCCTGTAGTAGGTCCTGTGATCAGAAGCTTATCCCCTACTTTCATCTCAGCAGCTTCCACCAGAAACTCTGCAACACCAATATTAGAAAAGTACTTGATTCCCTTACCCACATACACTTTACGCTCAGTAGCCTCCGAACCATAGTTCTTACTCCATTCACCCAAACGCTGTCCTAAATAATACCCATTCCAAAATCCCCGATTGAATACAGTCTTCAGCCGCTCATCCCAAGCCTGCTTCTTCTCCTCGGTAAAAGTACCCTCCAGATAAGAACAAATAGCTTCTTTGTAACATTCCACCACAGTGCGTACATACTCAGGTCCACGGGCACGCCCTTCGATCTTGAAGACACGCACGCCAGCCTCTATCATCTCATCCATAAAATGAATAGTTTTCAAATCTTTAGGAGACATGATGTATTTATTGTCCACCTCCAGTTCAATATCACTCTCTTTATCCTTCACATCGTATGCACGGCGACATATCTGCATACAAGCCCCCCGGTTAGCAGAAGCATTCATCTCATGCAAACTGAGATAACACTTGCCCGACACTGCCATACAGAGTGCCCCGTGGCAGAACATCTCAATACGGACCAATTCTCCATTCGGACCTTTAATTTGTTCCTTCTGGATAGTATCATAAATCACTCGCACCTGCTTTAAATTCAATTCACGTGCCAATACCACTACATCAGCAAAGCGAGCATAAAATTTCAACGCTTCGGCATTACTGATATTTAATTGGGTGGAAAGGTGTACTTCCTGCCCCACCTCGCAACAATAAGCCATTACCGCCACATCCGCAGCAATCACGGCACTGATGCCTGCCTCCTTAGCCGCATCCACAATGGTACGCATCAAAGCAATATCTTCATCATAAATAATGGTATTGATCGTAAGATAGCTCTTGATGCCATGTTTATCACAGATCTGTGCTATCTCGCGTAAATCATTGACAGTAAATGTACTGGCAGAACGTGCACGCATATTCAGACTCTCAATTCCGAAGTAAATAGAATCCGCACCTGCCTGTATGGCTGCCGCCAGCGACTCACGTGAACCTACAGGAGCCATTATTTCAAAGTCTTTTATAGAAGCTTTCATTATTCTTTTGATTAATATGTGTGCAAAGGTAGGCTTTTTTCCGTATTTTTGCAGCCTGATTTCACCACAGATTACACAGATTCACACAGATTATAAATTAATACTCAAATGAATCTGACTTTTCTGTAACCCAAAGATAAACATACAACAATGAAGATTAGAAATATAGACCTGGGCAGATACCCTATTTTCCTGGCTCCGATGGAAGATGTAACAGACCCCGCTTTTCGCCTGATGTGCAAGAAGTTCGGTGCTGATATGGTATATACCGAATTTGTATCGGCAGATGCATTGATACGCTCGGTAGGTAAAACGATGCAGAAGCTGAATATCAACGATGAGGAACGCCCCGTAGCCATCCAGATTTACGGCAGAGACACGGAAACAATGGTAGAAGCGGCGAAAATAGTGGAAGAGGCGCATCCTGACATCCTGGATATTAATTTTGGCTGTCCTGTAAAACGCGTTGCCGGTAAAGGAGCCGGTGCAGGTATGCTGCAAAATATCCCGCTGATGTTGGAGATTACCCGTGCTGTTGTGGACACTGTAAAAATTCCCGTTACTGTAAAAACACGTCTAGGCTGGGACAATGAGCATAAAATTATAGTAGATTTGGCAGAACAATTACAAGATTGCGGCATTGAAGCACTGACCATTCATGGACGTACCCGTGCACAAATGTACACTGGTGAAGCGGATTGGAGTTTAATAGGTGAAGTAAAAAAGAATCCCCGTATGCATATACCTATCATTGGAAACGGAGATATAACTACGCCACAACGTGCCAAAGAGTGTTTTGACCTGTATGGAGTGGACGCTATTATGATTGGCCGAGCCAGTTTTGGACGCCCGTGGATATTCAAGGAAATAAAACATTATATAGAAACCGGTAAGGAACTCCCTGCCCTTTCTTTTGAGTGGCGGCTGAATGTACTCCGCCAGGAAGTGTTGGACAGTGTGAATCTGCTTGACGAGCGCCGTGGGATTCTTCATGTACGCCGCCATCTGGCTGCTTCTCCCTTATTTAAAGGCATCCCCAACTTTAAAGAGACACGTATCGCCATGCTCCGTGCCGAAACCGTGAAAGAACTTTTCAGTATCTTGGATTATATCAGGGGGAATTACGGAATGAATTCTTAATGCTACAATGTGCTAATGTGCCAATTGCCATGCGGAATACAGCACAGCCAATTGGCACATTAATATATTGTAGCATTAACACATTATCTATTCCATTTTACGCAAACCTCTTTTGGGAGAGAAATCAATATCTTTAGGATTGCCTTTATAAGCCACCTCATCACTACTGGATGCTTTCGCAGTCAGCGAACCGGTCACATAACATTCCACATCACCAGAGGAACTGGCACTGGCAGTTACATTGACCGCCTTCATACCTTTTGCCTTTACATCCCCACTACTACTGGCTCTGTAAGAAGCGTTCTCACAAATACCTGCCAAAATCACATCTCCGGAAGAGCTGGCATCAGCAGATACATCAGCAGCGTTCAGATTCTTGACAGATACATCACCCGAGCTACTGGCATCAGCAAAGAAATTCGTACAAGATACCTTTTCCAGAATCACATCACCCGAACTATTAGCGGTAGCCGCAAAATCATCACAAGAAATAGCGCTTCCTGTTACATCACCGCTACTGCTAGCCTTAACAGTAACTTTCCCACTCGTTTTCAGTCCATTCTTTATAATAATATCACCGGAACTGGAAGCTTTCAAGCTGTTCACAGCCGGAGCAGAAACTCTTACTTCCTTTTTATGTTTTCCGTTTATTGAAAAATTGTTTCTTGGTGATTTAAAACCAACCTTAAGTACTCCACCCTCTACACGGACATCAATATAGTCCACCAAATTGTCCGGAGCATATATTTCCACATCCTGTCCACCGGAACTTTGAGTATAGATTACATCCACCGAAGAACTGGTAGAGATAGCATTAAAACTACCCACATTCACTTTTTTGGTAACATAGTTCTTACTAGGAGTTATTCTCTCTGCACATGCTGTGGCAGACACTAACATAAGAGTCACCGCCATTAAAGTTGATACTAATTTTCTCATACTATTTTTGTTTTATTCATTAGACGTTATTTCTATGCCAAACGTTGCAACGTTTAGCCATTATTTTTAAAGCAATATTCATGCCAGCAACATTTATCACTGAAAATCAACAACGTATAAACAAAACAGGGTGTCCGAAAATGGACACCCTGTACGCTTTTATATACTTTTTAAAACTATTTCAGCACAAGTTGGAAGACTACAGAAGCAAACCAACGCTTATACATATAAGTAGCCACAATATAAATACATACCGCCGAAATCCAGCCGGCAATAACATCCACCAAATAATGCGCCTGAATATAGACCGTAGCACAGCATAGAAGTACGTAGAACGGTGCCAAGAAATAACATAGTTTCTTATTAACGCGATAGGCCATAATCATCACAATGGTAGATATACCGACATGCGAACTAGGAAAAGCAGCAGTAGGGCGTTCCCCCACTTCCTGTGAGGCCTCTACCAAATTAAAGAAGAAACCATGATCAAAACCGGGACCGGGCAGCAGAATATCATTATTATTGAAATAATCACCGATAGCAGGGAAATGCTGCGCCATCACATTATCCATTCCGATAGCAGGGAAATAAAATTGCGGACCGGCAACCGGAACCAATATATAAATAAGATAATAGATAAAAAACGAAGTGACCAGCACAAAAGAAACCTTTTCAAACCACTCAAAACGAAACAAGAAATAATAAATAGTCACAATCCCAATCATTGGATAATAAGCAAAATACCCCATATTAAATGGTTCACTGAACCACATGGAAGGAAAATGTTCACTAAATTCTACCGAAGGCTGGCAACGGAACAAAAACTGCTCCGCCGAAGCGAAGAAGTTATCCAGATTGGGAAAAAGACGATTAAATTCAAAGGTATCGGGATACCAATACGCTAAAAATGCCATCTGCACAGCCATTCGTATAAATGCCGTAAGTTTACACGGATACTTGCGATACAAATATATTAATGCAAACGTAATGGCCACAATGCCTGCACGCTCCGAAAGCATAATTACAGGGTGATCCATACGAGGAAATAATATTAAAACCATTATGGTCGTGAGGGCATTATATATCAGACTAATGCTCTCGACGGCAAACAATCCTTTCACACTGTCTACCCGTTTGAATAAATTTAAAGCCATCCTTCTTTCTTATACCATGCAATGATTTCCTTTACTCCCTTGTCTAAAGGGTACTCAGGACGATATCCCAGTTCTTCCACCAAGGGTGAAATATCGCATTGCCAATTACGTTGTTTCATTATTTTATATTTGTCAGCATTCAGCGTACTTACCTTTCCCAGGCAACGCGCTGAAAATTCAGCGAGCAAAGATACAACTTTTAAAATAAATAATGGGCATTTAATGTGTATAACCCACGGATTACCAAGTTCTTTTTGTATCAAATCAGAAAAAGTACGGCTGAAATAGACATTTCCGTCACTAACAAAATAGGCGCGCTGCCGCACTCCATGTTCTATTGCCAAAAAAACAGCTTGTACCAAATCTCTCACATAAATAAAGGTAAGATCCTGCCTTTTAAAACCAGGAGCAAAGTCTATATGCTGCTTGATAGACTTCGCCATCAGAAAATAATCGCGTTCACGAGGACCATAAACTCCAGTAGGACGGAAAATCACTGTCGGAAAATCATTCAATGATTGCAGGTAATGTTCCGACTTTAGCTTACTGACCCCATATGCCGTATTGGGCATTGCCGTATCACGTTCACTAATAGGTGCATAATTATCTTCATGAATAGGACCGAAAATACTAAGTGAACTGATATAAACAAATTGCCGGGGAACCATATCCAAGGTCCTCAAAGCTTCTACAAAATTACGGGTATAAACATAATTACCTTTGTCGAATTCGTCTTTATGACGGCATTTAGTAACACCGGCACAATGAATGATATAATCCCATCCCTGATGCAATTGTTTATGAACAGCCAATTGCTCCGTCAACCTTCCGGGATGAGCAAAATCCAATTCGGCAAATTGAATGCGAGGATCTTTCAAATAGGTACGACTACTGCTTTTACGTACACCAGCCCATACCTGCATATCTCTCTCCAATCCTCCTTCCACCAGGAAACTGCCAATAAATCCGCTTGCTCCGGTTACCAATACTTTCTTTAAGCAGCAAGTGTTCTTTTGTGCAAATTCTTCGTTATTCATTCTTCGTATGTTATTTCACCGGTTCCACATGAATACCCACATGAGTATCCTCTCCAAACTTTTCTTTCAATCTATGTTCAATACCAGTTGCCGTCTCGTGCGCTTTATGCAGAGAAATGTTCCCATCCATGCGTATATGAATCTCTATAGCATAATTGTTTCCGATGCGCCGCGTGCGTAAATGATGCGGTTCGCTGACTCCATCAAAAGATAACACAATCCCCTCTATCTCACGTTCCACACTATCCGGCAAAGACTTTTCCAGCAATTCATCCAGGCAAGGAACCAGCAGCCTGATGGAAACCCGCATAATAAAGAAACTGACTGTCACAGCGGCAATAGGATCAAGTACCGCCCAATGAGGACCAAGTAAAATCGCTCCGCCAATACCGGCAGCCGTACCAATGGATGATAATGCATCACTCCTATGATGCCATGCATTCGCCACAACAGCCTGTGAATCGCATCTTTTCCCCACTCTGACTGTATATTGATAAAGTATTTCCTTCAACAGAATAGAAATAATGGCAGCAACCAATGCCAACATTCCCGGTTGACGAAGTTCCCACCTCGTAGGAAAACCAATATATCTGTTGCTCCATTCCACAATATTCCAAATCCTACCCCCAATAATGCCATACCAATGAAAGCAGTAGCCAATGTTTCATATTTCCCATGGCCATAATCATGGCTCTTGTCCACTGGTTTATTGGATATACGTACAAAAAGAATCACTACTACGTCCGTAATGAAGTCAGATAGAGAATGAACTGCATCTGCCAACATAGCAGCACTATGCCCTGCAATTCCGGCAAGGAATTTAAAAATAACCAGCAAGAAATTAACGAAACTCCCCACTAATGTAACTCTATAAATTTCTTTTTCCCTGATTTTCTTATCAAGTTCAGTCATAACAATTGTTTTAGAACGGACAAAGATAGCACGTTTCATTTAGATTCAACCAAATTTAATGTATCTATTGAACCGCTATTCCAATTATTTTGTTTACTTTGTAGCACATAATACATAAATATATCCCCTTATGGCTAAAAAGAAAGAAAAAAAAGCAGGGAAACGTATGAAAAAAAGCGAAATGTCTGAACGACTGATAAGCTTATTCCACACAAAACCGAACGAAACATTCAGTCTGAAACAATTATCAAGCAGTCTGAACCTTACTACACATCCTCTTAAAATGCTTTGTGCCGACATCATTACTGAAATGATTGAGGATGATTTTCTGCAAGAAGTAGAAAAAGGACACTACAAACTGAACGACCACGGCCTGATTATGACTGGTGTCTTTCAGCGTAAAAGCAACGGCAAGAACTCCTTCATCCCCGATGATGGTGGAGAAACCATTTTCATAGCCGAACGTAATTCGGCACATGCCATGAATAATGACAAAGTAAAAATAGCCCTCTTTGCCAAACGTAAGAACCGGAACCCGGAAGGTGAAGTGATAGAGATTCTGGAACGTGCCAACGATACTTTTGTCGGCACACTGAAAGTAGAGAAATTCTACGCCTTTCTGCTGACCGAGAACCGCACTCTGGCAAATGATATTTTTATCCCGAAAGATAAGCTGAAAGGTGGAAAGAATGGGGACAAAGCAGTCGTGAAAATTGTAGAATGGCCCGAAGAGGCAAAAAACCCGATAGGACAAGTCATTGATATTTTGGGAAAAGCAGGAGAAAACACAACTGAAATGCATGCCATTCTGGCCGAATTCGGCTTACCTTACGTATATCCCAAGAATGTAGAAACCGCTGCCGAAAAGATTCCGGCAGAGATTTCCGAGGCGGACTATGCAGAACGTGAAGATTTCCGCAATGTAACAACTTTCACCATTGACCCTAAAGATGCAAAGGACTTTGATGACGCGCTCTCCATCCGTCTCATCAAACCGGGACTATGGGAAGTAGGCGTACACATTGCCGATGTTACTCATTATGTAAAAGAAGGAGGCGTTATCGACAAAGAAGCTGAAAAACGCGCTACTTCCGTTTATCTGGTAGACCGTACCATCCCCATGTTGCCCGAACGGCTGTGTAACTTCATCTGTTCCCTCCGCCCCGACGAAGAGAAACTGGCATTCTCCGTCATTTTCAATATGAATGAAAAGGGAGAGGTGAAAGACTCGCGCATCGTGCACACCATTATAAAGAGCGACCGCCGTTTCACCTATGAGGAGGCGCAAAAAGTGATTGAAACGGGTGAAGGCGACTACAAAGAAGAAATTCTGGAGCTGAACAAACTGACACAAATCCTGCGTAAACAAAGATTGGCTGCCGGTGCTATTGACTTTGACCGCATAGAAGTGAAATTTGAGATAGACGAAACCGGCAAACCACTCAGTGTCTACTTCAAAGAATCCAAAGAAGCCAATAAGTTGATAGAAGAATTTATGTTGTTGGCCAACCGCACGGTTGCCGAAAGAATCGGTAAAGTACCTAAAAACAAGAAAGCCAAAGTATTCCCTTATCGTATCCACGACCTTCCGGACCCCGATAAACTGGAGAACTTGAATTGGTTTATCAATCGCTTCGGATATAAGATACGTACATCGGGTAGCAAAACTGAGATATCCAAATCCATCAATCGTTTACTGGACGACATAAAGAACAAGAAAGAACAAAATCTGGTGGAAACCGTATCCTTGCGTGCCATGCAAAAGGCCCGTTATTCCACTCATAATATTGGCCACTATGGTCTGGCATTTGACTATTATACTCACTTTACCTCACCTATCCGCCGTTTTCCGGATATGATGGTTCATCGTCTGCTCACCCGCTATCTGGCAGGAGGACGTACGGTACAGGAAACGAAATACGAAGAGTTGTGCGACCATAGTTCTGAAATGGAACAAATCGCCGCCAATGCGGAACGTGCCTCTGTAAAATACAAACAAGTAGAGTTTATGGGTGAACGCCTAGGCATGGAGTTCGACGGAGTCATTTCCGGAGTTACCGAATGGGGACTTTATGTGGAACTGAACGAAAACAAGTGCGAAGGTATGATTCCCATGCGTGACCTTGGTGATGACTATTATGATTTCGATGAAAAGAACTATTGTCTGACGGGACGCCGGCATCACAAAAAATTCAGTTTGGGAGATCCGGTTACCATTAAAGTGGCCCGCGCCAATCTGGAGAAAAAACAACTTGATTTCGCTTTGGTCGAGAAATAAAGATTAGCATCCTGTTGTAGGGGCAGACTGGTTCTTCCCCTACAACAAGACAATAATTTCATTTACTTCACTCTTCTATTCAACTGATTATTCGCTTTATCCGGCTTCGATTTGCCGATCCGTTTACCACCGGACTTCTTTTTAGTTTCCTGTTTTGCCTTAAAAGCAAATGGATTTTTCTTATTTACCATAAATATTCCCTTTTTTCTGCAAAAATAAAGGATTAACATCAATATTCATTCTATTTATTGGCAATAATATAGAATTTACTTACTTTTGTCCTTCCAAAACATTCAATTCATGACTACATTCAATTACACGAACATATTAACGCAGGCAGTAGATGAATTATCTGAAAGCCAGTCCTATAAAGGATTATTCCATCAACACAAAGATGGAGATCCTTTACCATCTGCCAAATCCCTATACAAGATAGTAGAATTGGCACGCGCCATTATCTTCCCCGGCTACTTTGGTAATTCCACCGTTAACAGCCATACCATCAACTACCATATCGGTGTAAATGTAGAAACCCTGTTCGGTCTGCTGACCGAACAAATTCTGGCAGGACTTTGCTTCGGACAGGAAAACAGTAAAAATGCAACCGATGACAATGAACCGTGCAGAGAAACAGCCTCTTTGCTGGCAGCTCGTTTCATCAGTAAACTGCCCGAACTCCGCCGCATTCTGGCTACCGATGTAGAAGCCGCATATTATGGTGATCCCGCCGCCACATGCTTTGGTGAAATCATCAGTTGCTATCCGGCTATCCGCGCTATCAGCAATTACCGCATCGCACATGAGCTGTTAATACTGGGTGTACCTTTAATCCCCCGCTTCATTACAGAAATGGCACATTCGGAAACCGGTATCGATATTCATCCGGGGGCACAAATAGGACACCATTTCACTATCGACCACGGTACAGGTGTAGTAATCGGAGCGACCAGCATCATCGGAAATAATGTGAAACTCTATCAAGGGGTAACATTAGGAGCTAAAAGCTTTCCGCTAGACAATAATGGAAATCCCATTAAAGGCATTCCACGCCATCCTATTTTAGAAGACGATGTCATTGTATATTCCAATGCAACCATTTTAGGGCGTGTTACTATTGGCAAGGGTGCTACCGTAGGAGGTAATATTTGGGTAACAGAAAATGTACCTGCCGGATCACGTATCGTACAGCGAAAAAACAAAGACGAATAAAGACCTTTTGTCATCATAGATTAGTTTGGATTACATTCATAATTTATCAAGTTTTAAATATGTGTAAATCCATGTAATCTATGATCAGAAACTTCTTTATGCACCCACGGAAGTCTCAGCACAAAGCAGCATCTCTGTGTATAATCGGCATCAATCACAAGAGAACCTCCAAATTTCTCAGCCAGCAACCGGC
>OMDD01000259.1_pt1 | contig 28755 bp, 15 predicted proteins | sample 1674331 | NCBI WGS metagenome assembly OMDD01 (sample SAMEA103958164, study PRJEB25191) | human gut metagenome | biome: human-associated habitat [ENVO:00009003]; feature: intestine environment [ENVO:2100002]; material: feces | place: Germany | collected 2013/2015
TATACAACGTATATTCATAAACTTACAACGTATATTTTGCACCTTGTTGTTTTCTGTCACAAAAACACCAGCCATCCAGTCTCATTACGTGCCATCAACGTTCAAAACCAGCCCATAAAAACAAAAATATACCCAAACATACCTGAACGTACCTAAAAAGACACACACGTCAACCATACGTTTGGGAGGCAGCATACCTTTGTAATGTGACAAGAGAGGAAGAGGCGCGGTTGCCGAACCTGTAAAAAGCTTGTCCTGATACAATTATGGCTATTACATACACATTGGTACAAAGAAAAGACATGAGTAAAGGAGCCTTAGAAGGTGCAAAATTGTTTTATGCGCAAGCCGTCATGTCGCGCAGGGTGGTGTTTGATGATCTATGCGACGAGATTGCCGAAACCTGTACACTGACTTCGGCCGACATCAAGGCAGTGCTGGATCGTGTGATCTGGGCGATGGTGACACATCTGCGTAACGGCGAGATCGTCCAGTTTGCCGACTTGGGTAACTTCCGTATCGCCATCGGCAGTCCGGGCGTATCCAATCCGGAAGACTTCAACGCCGTCATGATCCGCAGGCCCAAGGTCGTGTTTTCACCCGGCAAACGCCTGCGCGACATGCGCAACCTAGCCAAGTTCAACCGCTTCACCGTCGACAAGGATGAAGGCACGGATGAAGGTGGGGGCGTTTAAATGAAAGAGCCTCTGTCTTCCTCTTTAATTCTAGAGGAGGGCAGAGGTTCTATTATCTAAAAAACAAATGAATTATTTACTAAATAACCTGGGGTCGATATTACCAATTTAACTCTACTAACAGATTAAAATACAAAAATTCAAATACTCGAGTTATTCATCAAACAAGGGATACTTCCCATATTTCTTTACTAAATCTACCAAATAAAGAACATTTTCAACTGGCATGAGATCATGAATACTATGATCTGTCGAAATAATATATCCCCCATTTAAACCTGCTTCTTTGATACACTCTAATACTTCGTTCTTAATATCCTCAGGATTAGGAGAAGACATCGTAATCTTGTTATTGATATTACCGATAGGGACCAGATGTCCATTGTATTTTTCCTTAACAATCTTCAAATCCATACCTGCAGCACGCTCTACAGGATGTAAGGCATCAATTCCACAATCTACCAATTCGTCCAATACATCCCAGATACGGCCATCGTTATGCATAATGACTGGCAGCCCTAAATCTTTTATACCCTGTACCAACCGTCGGAAGTAAGGCATAAAGAAAGTCCGAAAATCATCGGGTGAAATTAGTAACGAATGAGTTCCTCCCCAATCATCAGAGATCTGTACACAGTCAATTCCTCCTTCCTCGGCTGCCAATCGGAGAACCTGAAGCGTCCAATCCAAAACAGCCTCATTGATTTCATGTACTAAATCCGGATCTGTATACATGGTAATCGACAAGGTTTCAAAATCCATGATATACCAAGATGCCATGGTAAACGGCCCCAATATTCCTAACACAACAGCCAGATCTTCCGTATTGGCTAATTTCACATCCCGCAAAATACGTAACCGATAAGGAGTATTTACTTCTGGTAATTGATAATGGGCCCAATCTTCCCGTGATTTGACCGGCGTATCAATCTGCGCAATAATTGGCCAACCATTCTTCTTGTAGGTCACCCCCCATTCATCTTTATAAATCTCATTCGGCTGATGCGGAGTTTCCTCAATTCCACAAAATCCATTGATTGGTGTCCATATTCCATCGATACCCAACTTGGTTGCCAGTTGAGCCTGAGTTTTCCCATCATACAAGACAGTCTTGTATCCCATCAAGGCCTGCATCAAGTTCAAGCTAAATAAATGTTCCATGATAGGGATACGATCCGGTGTTTTTCCAGATAAAGCAGTTAAGAAACGTTCTCTTGAAGTCATCACTTTTCTTTTATTTACTAGTTAATAATTCTCTTCTGCGAATTTCTTTGACGGCATCCACCATCGCTTCGAAACCATCTATTTGCATATAGTCAGGGATAGAATTACCTGACCCTAAACCATAACCTTTTGCTTTTGCCCGGAAGCGTGTTCCCTCTTCCAATACTTTTTGATAGACCACATCATACGGATTCATAATTAAATAATTCATATCAAACCCTCCGAACAGGCCGATTTGATCTGCATAATTATCTATCCAATCATCAAAAGGACAAATCTGATCTTCATTCGAATGTTTGGCATCAATTTGATTACGTAAGATATCCGGCATGATCTCTTTAATATTTCCACAACAATGAAGAAGAAATTTTTTCCCGTGCTGATGAATCAAATCAATCACACGTTTATGCTGTGGTAATATAAACTGGCGGATCGTATCCGGCTCAAGCATTGTGGCAGACTGATACCCCAAATCATCTCCCATACGACAAAAAACGAATAAATCTCCATATTCATCGAGCATTCGACTCCATAAGGTCACAAATAAATCGCCAATGCGTAAGAAAAGATCTGCAAATAAGTCTGGGTCTAAATACTGCAAAACACAAAGGCTCTCATAACCCACCAAATCCTCTGCCGTTTCGAAAATACCATATCCACATCCTCCATACGCTTTCATTCCCGGAGGCATCATACGTCGGATCGCTTCCAAACGAGGACGATAAACCCGCCAAAAAATTTCCGGAATCTCATCAAAAGGATATTTTTCGAAATCGGCCCTTGTTTGTATAGGTCCTAAACGCCCACCCAAAATCGCACCATGATCCGGTAAAATTTCGCAGATAGCAGCCTCATAACTAAATGCGTCATACGTATGATCTTTCCAAAATTTGATATACTTTCGGAAGTATGTATCATAATCGGCATCCGTTTTACAAGCGTCCAAAGACAACTCCTCCCCCAAACACTTCGATACAAATGGGGCATCAATATTATGTTCATATAAAGGTAAATAATCCGGACGCTGATTATACAAAACCTTCAGAATATTCCTGTAATCCGGCTGAAATGTATTTTCCATATCTATTACTTTAAAATAAAACTTGCAGGGGCATAAGCTCCTAATTCAAATTCCAAATGATTATTTTTAATGGTAATCGGGGATCCTATTTTTTCTCCACGAAGATTAACTGGAACAGCTTGAGAAACCTCCAAACTTTTGGGTAAACGGACTACCAAGTTACCAGTCATTCCCCCCTGTTCCCAAAGGCGTAATAGTGTACCCTCTTCATCACTCGGAGCAAAAGCTGTCACTAAAACACCTGGTCTGGATACTTCCAAGCCCGTTTGCTTTTTGGGAAGTTCGATATCTTCCGCCATTCCGTCAGCTACCAACAACGGGTTACGTGCTTCCAGTGCACATTGTGTAAATTGCAAATCTTCGCTAGAGCGTTCCTCTTTACCGTCAATGGCCCAAATACGTACACGCGAACTCCATGTTCCAGGATACCAGTATCTAAAGTTTGTATTCCATTGATTGTTATACATATTTATATAAACGACAGGTTTCTGCGGAACATAGTCATACGAAAATTTCCAACAACCAGGCTCACCAATACTTATTAATGGATGATCTAAGGGGCATATACCTATACCACTACCATCTGCTCCGATCATGGCAACTCCGTTGCCTACAGTGTACATTGTACGATTAGCACCAGGCTGTATATCTGTCTTCGGATTCATTACTCCCAACGTCCGATACACCCTAAATTCAGGCTGATTAACTTGGAACGGAAGGCAAAACCAATCAGCTTCAGGCCAATTATCTTTGACTTTGTCATGGATAGTCATTTCCATGTCGACATAGGGCATATCTTTATACAAAGTAATACGCAGTGTAGTCGGCGAGAGATGTCTTTGTGGGTCTCCGGGCATAGATAATTCAGCCACTTGTGTTCCGTTGGTTTCGGTGATATGCAAATCTGCCTGACCAGAACATACTGCCTGATAAGGTACTTTCGTCTCCGAAATCATGCCCGGTTTATACATTCCGGTATGCAGCCAGTTTTCATTATTTTCCGTTCGCCGACCTTGGTAATCGCGCACGTAGTCTTGTGTTTGTTCCAACGTAAACCGCTCATTCAGGTATTGCCCCAATCCTTGAGCTTGGGAGTTTGTGGCCCATTCACGTCCGGTACGTTTATCAATAAATGACGAAATACAACCTTTTTGCGTATCAAAAGAAATCCGGAAAAATTTATTTTCTATTCCTTTCTTTGAATGAACTGTGGACAAATTCTTTACCAGTTTTTTCGATACCACCCGATAACCACACGCCGGAATATCTTCTGCTACATAAGGTATACCGTCTACTTCTACGATGCCGGAGCGTACCCAAGGCAGCGGATTATAGACGACCATTTCGTCAGCACTATGTTTTACAGATGCCGCCAAAGCCTCCAGATTATCAGACGTGATTTGTTTCGTTACCCGGGCAGCCTCGCGGATATAATTTGTCTTATCTTCCCACGAAGCTTCCAACCCTTCATATTCCGACCTCGATAACTTTTGGAACTCCTCGCCATACTTATTTACAGACTTAGAACCACCCCAAGTATGTTCTCCATACAATGCGATGTTCTCATATACTTTAGCAACCTCCTCTTGTATCGAAGGCTTATCAATATCCCATATACCCAACTGCGTATGTAATACTTCTGCCGAAGCAATCAATGGATTAACTGCACGGGATAATCGAGTTCCTTCAGGATCACATAGCACACCATGTATCCATGTATCGGGCATTTCAGTTTTCAATGTAGGAATATTGGGATTCTCTTTCATTATGGCATCATAAAAATCATCCATTGTTCCCATACGTACTTTTACGCCGGGCATCTTTTGGTGCAAATCATCTAATAATCCTTTTATATATTTAGCTGATGGTGCTCCAGAATTATCTCCCGTCACCAAGATAGCCGGCCACGTCTCGTAAGGCCATTCCGGTGGAGGTAACAGATTATCCCCCATCATAATATCGTCTGAGCTTCTCCAAGATGAACCCCTATCGTAGAAAGTTCCATACATGGAAGAATATAGGGTCAGGACTTTCGAACCATCAGGCCCCTCCCACCAAAACAAACCCGGAGTTTGGACCGGAGCACTAGGCCAATTACAGCCAATATGTAAAAACTTTACTCCTGCATTTGCCAAAACTGTAGCAAGTGCTCCCGCATGCGAAGGGACATCTGTTTGCTTTCCAGAGCGAGGTAATGGCAAGCTAAACTTCTTAGTAAGATTTGTGGAAAAAGAAAGACTACGTGCCATCATCTCCGGTTCACACGCATCAGATTCGAATGTAAACGGGAGCGCATGCACCTGTAATTTACCATTCTTAAACCGACTGATTAACTCTTGTTTTCTTTCAGGAGATTGTCCATCCCAGTCTTCCATAGTCTTATATAACACCCATCCAGGTAATGTCCACTGAAACTGTTGTTCCGGTGGTAATAGATTCGATTCGTCCATCGTTTTCATGGCCTTATCAATCATAGAAGTCCGATAATAATCGACAACTTCACTCACTCGATGCGTATAACCGATATCAAAGTGCGTTTTACATACTACAATTATTTCTTTAACTGGTGAACCGGTAGATACCTGTTCTTCTTCAGTTGCGGAAATTCTACTCATGCCAACAAACAATAGGCACGCACCCAAAGTGATACGAACTACGTTTTTCATGTATCCTACATTTTAAAATTTACTATTTCAGTATAAAACTAGCCGGAGCAAATTTTCCCATGCGTATTTGCATCTTTCCATCCCGGATTACCAACGGCTCTCCTACTTGTTCCCCGCGCAAATTAACCGGTATGGCTTGTGAGAAATTCCAGTCTTTTGGGAAAGATACGATGACTTCACCTGATTTACCAGCCTGTTCCCACAAGCGAAGTAATGTTCCATTGTTTCCATCCGGATCTGTTCCAAAAGCAGTCACCACAACTCCTTTTTGAGATAAAGTGATCCCCGATTGTGATACTGGTAATTTTCCATTAGTAACCGAGCTTGTCGCCAGCTGCAATGGATAACGTGCCTCCAAAGCAGGCTGTAGAAGAGATGTAAAAGGATCATACTGATCATAAGTCCAAACACGAAAACGGTAAGTCCATTTTCCTTCGTTCCAAAAACGGAAATTCGTACTCCAATTGTTATTAAACAAATTATAATAAACGACAGGCTTAGTAGGAATAAAATCGTTGTCAAACTTCCAACATCCAGGCTCACTCAGACTAACTAATGGTGTATTCATGCCGCATACGCCAATTCCCTGTTGTTCTTCATCAAAAATAGCTATTCCAGTTCCAGCAGCATATAAGTAACGATTTACGCCAGGAAGTGCGAAATCCGTGATAGGATCAATAATCGAACCATGACGTCCAATTTTGAAATGAGGGTTATCTATTTTAAACGGCAAACTCAACCAACCAGCTTCCGGCCAAGGATCTGCCGTCTTTTCTACAGTCACCTCCAAATCAAAATAGGGTGCATTCCCATATAGTATAACAGATGTAGAAACCGGATACTTCAAATTTCCCTGAGAAGGTTCGTAAATCATAGTCAAACCTACTCCATTCTCGGAGTTATATCCTTTTAGTGAACAATGAGTCGGCACAAAGGATTGATAAGGAATTGAATCGGCAGAAGGCATATTGGGCTTTCCGATCTCTACAAATCCCCATACATGGTTATTCCGCACATACGATTTACAATAATCGGCTACTTCTTTCCGGCTGAAACGCTCATAGACAAACTGCCCGAATCCGTAGGCTGCCTCTCTATCTACCAACTCACGTCCGCTTTGCTTATCAATAACAGAATGGATCGAACCGGTTTCAGGCTGTAATTCAATTTTAAAATACTTATTCTCCAGAACACCTGACTTCTGATTAATCTTAGGTTGCTTCGTTGTAAAATACTTATCATTCTTAGCAAAAGACGTATATCCCATTGCAGGAATGCCATCTCGTTCCCAAGGTAATGCATTATAAACTACGGTATGTTTCCCTTTTGCCTTGACGGCATCCGCTAAAAGCTGTAAATTCTGCTGTAATAAAGAAGAGCTTTGTTCATAAGCCCGATAGGCATGTGCAGAATGCTCATCCCACGACTCTTCCAATCCTTTGAACCGTCCTTTCTTCTTGTCTTCTTCCCAGTCCTTACCGTATGGGTAATCCGTTACTTGACCGATATAATCTTTCACACCTACATATCCAGCGATCGACCCCATAGACTTTCCCCACGTATGTTCATAATAAAGCAAGGCACTTTCATAAGCAGAAGCGATAGTTTGGTTATCCCGAGGAGAAGATGACTTTACGCCATACAAATCTAATAGAGTCCCCAACGATTCCCCCATATAAATATCCGGAACTGCTTTACTTTCCACAATTGCCGAAGATGGATCGCACATAGCACCATGAATCCACGTATCCGGCATATCTTGTTTAATCACCGGTAATTCCGGATTTTCTTGCATGATACGATCACCGAAGTCACCCAGCTCTCCCACGGTTACTTTTACGCCAGGCATTTCTTTATGGATCTTATCCAGCAATTGCTTCAATTCTTCCGGCTGTGGCGGCCCCTGATTGTCGTAACGCATCAACATGGCCAGCCAAGTTTTACAAGGCCAATCCTTAGGAGGGAATAATTCCGAACCATATTCGGTAGAGTACATCGTCAACAAACGAGATCCATCCGGTCCTTCCCACCAAAATAAATACGGCAACTGAGGCGGCATACTTGCGCCATTACACCCCAAATGCAAAAAATTGACTCCCGCATTTTTTAACAATGTTGGGAGTATCCAAGAATGACTTGGAACATCGGTCATTTTAGCCCCTGTTGGTAAAGGTTTATGTAAAGTACGCGCTAACTTAGACGAATATCCCAAGCCTCGGACTAAGCATTCCGGAGCCAACATCTCCGTATGCGTAGTGAATGGCAACGCGTGAGGGACAAAATGTCCGTCCTGCAATGCCGTATTAATCCGATCCAACCGTTCCGGACTTTGCCCGTTCCAGTTTTCCGAAATCTTTTCCAAAGGCCATCCTGGCAATGTCCATACAAATTGCTGATCTGCCGGCATATTTCGATTCCGATCCACTACATCCAACGCTTTATCTATCGTTTCCGTCTGGTACTTTTTCATTACATTCTTCGCCAGATCCGTATATCCAATGTCTACATGTGTTTTAAAAACCAAGATAATTTCATCCACCTCGGCTTGTTCCTGTGCTTTACTTCCCATACAAAGTAAAAACAGAGAAAAGATAAACAGCCACTTTTTTTTCATTGTAATTACATTTATAGGTTCAACTAAATCCATTCAAATTATTTCAATAAGATCAAAGACAAGGGTTGATAGGCTCTTATATCAACCTCCAATTGTTGCTGACGAATCTCTAGCGGTTCGCCTATCGGTTCTCCTCGTAAATTACAAGGTTGCGCCTTGTGATAAGCTGAACTAGGTAGAGTAATGATACATTTCCCTGTTTCTCCGGCTTGTTCCCACAACCGCAAGACATCTCCATCTCCATTTCTATTCGGTCCATAAGCCGTAAGCAATATCCCTTTCTTGGAAAGAGTAATACCCGAAGCCATCCGAGGAAGCAGCCCTCCTTTACCTTCGACATAAGTAGCCAGCAAGGGGGTCCGGGTTTCTTCAATAGGAGTAATCAAAGATTTTTCATTACCATACGAAGATACAGACCACAGATACATCTTGGCAGACAAACCGCCTTCAATCCATTCAGTGAAATTGGTTCCCCACTGATTATTAAATAAGTTCACAAACACATTGGATCGTTGTGGAACAAAACTACCCGAAAAACGGAATAATCCCGGACGATCTAAACTAATAGCTGGTGCATTCGGCGTATTTAAACCAAATCCGTCACCCTGTCCATTAATAACCGCTAATCCTGTATTAACAAAGAAGTAATCATGGTTTGTATTCTTTATAAAGTCCACTGCCGGATTCACAACACCTCCTGTACGACCTAAACGGAATGTTGGTTCATCCACATTAAAAGGGAATACCAACCAGCCGGCTTCCGGTTGTGGATCGGCAGGCTTGTTACGCAAACTCCAGTTGATTTCCACGTATGGGGAATAATCTTCCAGGGCATACGACAACAAATAATCATCCCCGGCTTCTGTCTGGCAAAATACAGTCGCCCGTACGCTGTGCGATGTCTTATCGTATTTAATTCTACGCACTTTTCCTTTCTCCATGGCATACTGTAAAACCTCATCTTTCGGACGAGTCATCTCCGGATCTGCCCATCCATGATGTCCCGGTTTCACGTAACTGTTGTTGTAACGGTCTATCTCGTCGTTTCCGAACTTCTCATGCACATATTCACCAAAGCCATATTCACTCTTCGGATTGACCATTTCCTTTTGAAAACGTTTGTCCCATACAGATACCAACGTTCCGTTCTCCGGATTGATCTTCACCTTGAAGAAACGGTTCTCGATTACGGCATCACCTTCGTGAATCAAGACGTAACGCTCTACTTCCGGTATTGGGTTGGTCAAAACGGAATAGGTCTTATATCCCATCGAAGGCACTTTGCGGGCAAAGAAAGAAAGGTCGTTTCCATCATTGGCTGCCGGAATGATTTGTCCGGTCTGTTCATCACGCAAGCCATATACCTTGAATCCTTTTTGATAGACATCCATAAACAAGTTCACCTGCCCGGAACGCTCCCACGGCAGCGGATTATAAACCACCACTTTCTTCCCGTCCACAGCCACCTGACTTGCCAGCCGTTTCAGATCTTTACGCAAAGATGGTATTACCAGCTGTTCAGCTTTATGGACATGATCACCCTTCTCATACCAGGAAGTCTCTATGAAGTCATAATTTCCCAAGGCACGCTCTTCCCAAAAATCATCCCCATATTTCCAAGATGCCTGATGCCCATGACTCATAGCCAAGCCAAAGGAATGCTCATCAAACAATAACGTTTGCTCCACTGCTTTATCCACATAGGGAATTACAGGTTCTGCTTCTACCCCCCATTGTCTTAACTGCGTATTCAAAGCCTCTTCAACATAAATTGAACGTTGCAAAGATTTATTTTTCTTTACTTCGCTAGGCATTGACATATACCCATGAATCCATGTATCGGGCATATCTCCACGGATCACTGGAAGTTCCGGATTTTCTTTCATCAAAGCATCGTAGAAATCTTCTAACTGCCCAATTCGTATTTTAGCGTTTGGTAATTTCTCCCGCGCTTCTTTTAATACTGCTGCCACCTCTTCCGGCTTTGGAGCACCGGTATTTTCATGTGTATGAATCATCGCCAGCCAAGTCTTGTACGGCCAGTTCGCAGGAGGCAAAACTCCCGAACCATAATACTCAGCCCAATTAAACGTCAACAAACGAGACCCATCAGGTCCTTCCCACCAAAACAACGTAGGAACATCCGGAGATGTAGACCCTGAATTACAACCAATATGTAAAAACTTCACACCCGCGTGTGTCAACAAAGTAGGAAGAATCCAGGAATGACTAGGAACATCTGTCAATTTTGCTCCTCGAGGTAATGGAAAACCATACTGACGATTAATTTGTGAAGAAAAATTCATCCCTCTAACCAAAGTTTCCAAATCACTCGACTCGGTTTCAAATGTAAAAGGTAAAGCATGCACTTTAAAACGTCCAGTCTTCAAAGCTGCATCCAATGCTGGTTTATAAATATCAGAAACATTTTCCAACATATACTTCATAGGCCATCCCGGCAATGTCCATACAAAACGGTCTTCTGGAGGCAAGGTTCCCGTCTCTTTTACCGAACGCAATGTCTCGTCCATCATCGAAGTTGTATATTTCTGCAAGATGGATTCAGCCCAATCAGTGTACCCTATGTCGAAGTGCATCTTAAATACAATGACCACTTCATCCACAGAACTTTTCTCAGTTCCCTTATCTACATCTACCGCTGCAATTTGAGAAGAAGCAGAAGAAATAGAAGCGCATAAGATTATGAAAGCTACAATACTTTTCTTTATTATTTTCATGATATTTCATTTTTATCAAAAATACAGTATTTAGGATAAATAGAACTTATCCTATCTTACGAATGAATTGTATTATTTGAGGATTATTCTCTAAATGCAACAACACACAAAATATCCTCCTCCCAAAGCAACTTCGCCAAGTTCAACCGTTTCACAGTCGACAAGGATGAAGGAGAAGATGGCGGTGGCATGTAAATGAAAGAGCCTTCACCTCAAAAGTAGCAGCTTCAAGAGGTGGAGGCTCTCTTGATAAAAATTGGAGATTAATTTATACCCCATTTTTCATGGGGTGTTTTTCCCATTTGGATTTTGAGGCGACCGCCTTTTAAGACATCTTTCTGAAGAATCTTAAAATCTGTAATCGGCTTTCCATTTAATGTAGCACTTTGAATATACTTGTTTTCTTTGGATGCACCAACAGCCTCTATTATGAATTTATCACCACGTCCATATTTTCCGCCTAAATGAATTGTCATTTTAGGATAACGAGGAGATCCTAATTCATAAACTGGCTCTAGAGAGCAGCCTCCATCCATTTGAAACAGTCCTAAGGCACTCATCACAAACCAACTACTCATTTGTCCCAAATCTTCATCTCCTGGATAGGCATCATAAGGAGTCGTTCCATAATATTGTTCTTGAATAGCACGTACCCATTTTTGTGTTAACCAAGGTGCATCTGCCCAGTTGAAAAGATAAGCTACTTCCATAGACGTTTCATTTCCATGATTAATAGGATAATTCGCAAAATCATCACCCGAAGCATTGAAGTTAGCAAACGATGACTTGAACATGGCACTGTCCAATCGATTCACAAAACGTTCCTTTCCCATTAAACGTACTAACTCTTCTGGAGTTTGTGGCACAAACCACGTATAGTTGAAAGCATTTCCTTCTGTAAATCCGGGAGTATGATAAGGGTCGAAAGGTGTAATCCAATTTCCCTTCTTATCTTTGGGACGGATAAAACCAGTCTTAGTGTCAAAGAGATTTTTCCAGTTTTCAGAACGTTTCAGGAAATATTGATAATCATCTTCATAACCTAAATGTTTAGCCATCTGTGCTACACACCAGTCATCATAGGCATATTCAAGAGTGTTGGAAACTAATCCTTCTCCCGCAGGAATATAACCATATTCCATGTAGGGTACGAGATGTTCTACACCTACAGTTCCACCACCTTCATAGCGTTGTGGTGCGACAGTCAACATTTTTTTCAAACCTATATACGCTGTTTCTAGATCAAAATCACGTACACCGCTTTGCCAAGCTCCCCAAATTTGTGAGGCTACATGCATGGCTACCATTACACCTGTATGTTCTATACCAGCCGGGTCAGTGTTAAACCAACCGCTGTTTTGATACAATTGGATAGCTGATCTGGCCCATTGGCTTGACATTTCTGGAGCCATCAAATTGAAAAGTTGCTGATTATCCCAAAAAGTATTCCAATATTCACCACTTACAATACAATCAGTTGGTTTCTCTAATTTCCGTATTTGTTCCCGTTCATCTCTGAAACGGCCGTCAACATCACTCCAAATAGCTTTCGCAGCCAAAGCCCGGTAAAGGTTCGTATAAAATTTTTTCTTTTGCAGATAATCATCTGTTTCTATCTCAATACGAGCCAGTAGTTCATTCCATTCGTTACGAACTTCTTGCGCTACAGCATTCAAATCCCAGCCAAATGGTTCTACCAACTCTTTTTGTAGATTATTCCGTGCTCCTTCTAAATCAACCATTGATACTCCAGTACGTACTTTGATGGTTTCTTGTTCATTGGTCTTGTAGTTTAAATAGAATCCCACATCACCTTTTCCCCGAAGTTCGTCCAAATTCTCCATAATTTTAGGTTCAGACTTGAAATCGTGGGAATTATTCCAACCTCCGACATATGAGTAATTCGGTTTGATCTGATCATTTATCCATCCACCCATTGATTCGAAGGGTTTGTCAAATTGCATCACGAAATAAAGAGTGTGATATTGCTCTAAAGTATATCCAGTATACGCACCAAAATAGGTGGCATATCCCTCTATTTCTGTATCGCTTATTTTTTTTACTTGAACATCTTGTAAATTATGTAAGTATTCACTAGGCGCAAACAGATCAACTAAAATACGGGCATCGTCTCTTTTCGGAAATGTATAGGCTTGAATTGAGGCTCGACGAGTAGCTGAGACTTCTGCTTTGATTTTTGTATCTGTCATGAATACTGAATATTTGCCTACTTCGGCACATTCAGACTTCTTGTCAATTCGAGATCGATACCCTGAATCCGGATCATCCTCTGAACCCGGATTGACTTGTAATGTGCCACAAGTGGGTTGCATCAAGAATCCATCGATTGTCCAATCACAAAAGTGATTAAAACCAGAGATATTCTCTATTGTGTACTCATAACCTGACTTCCAAGTTTCGTTTTCATTGTCTGGAGAAATTTGTACCATCCCAAATGGCAATGAAACGCTTGCCTTGAACATCCAACGAGAGTTTCCAGTTCCCATTAATATATCAACATCATCAGCATATGAATGAAGAGGTTGTGGACTTCTTGTTACTTCACCAGAAAACAATATGTCTTTACCAGCTGTGATTGTGAACTTATCGGTACATTTTTCTTTTACTGAAGGTAACCATATTTCTTGTATACTTTGACCAGGTTCTATATTTCGCTCAATATGTACTCTTCCACAAGTAAACGTCAACTTCCTTTTTTTATCAAATTGAGTCATATCTACAAGTACTGGCTGATAACGCTTTCCGTCAGGCTTTTGGTATTCAAAATCAGCCATCCGAACCGATGAGATTAATGACGAACTAATAGGTTTTTTCTGTATACCTTCAGGAGTTTCCAGTCGGATACAATCAAATACACACCAACGTCCTTTTATGATACCCAATTGTATTTGGTTAAGTCCTTCCTTAAGCCATGCTACAGGGAAATCCATTACACATTCTATTGGAGATGGACTTTCATCACCCGTTAATAACTGGTCTGTCGATTTCCCTTCCAGTTGTTTCTCTATTCGATGCCCGTTCACTTCTACTCGAATAAGAGGTGATTGTTCTTTTCTTATCCCCGTGAAATCAAAAACTAAGGAGCAGGTTCCTTTTGAGGGAACTTTTTCCAATTGGAAATTAATAATTGGGAAATGACGAGGATGATATCCTGCCCAATATCCACCGCCGCCCCAACTATCCAACGGACCAGGCATTGCATAAGACCAATTCTTCTCAGCTTGAGAATAACCTACAGCGTAATTCTTTACTCCTCCAAAGTCTATTAGAAACTTCTTGTATTGGTTTGGATATAGGGCAAATTCTGCAGAGCTTTGATCTTTCTTTCCAATCTGAAAAACGGTATCTGCTGCCAGTGAACTTCCTACGCAGACACACAACACACCTAATAACATTAGTTTCTTCATGATATGATTGATGTTTATAGATATTTATTTGCTTCAAATATAAAGGAAAGGAGGATAAAATCGATCTTTCCAAATTTTATCCTCCTTATATAATTCATAGATAAAATACAAGTTTCAATAACCTGGATTCTGTTTAATTTTACCTTGCGATTCGTCAATCACATTTTGAGGTATAGGGAAAAGTTCCATATAGGGCTGCGCAGAAGTCCAGCCTTGTTCATGTGCTGTTGAAATCAACTTCCCATGGCGAATCAAATCTCGACGACGATGCCCTTCACAGAATAATTCACGCCCACGTTCATCTAAAATAAAATTACGAAAGGCTTCTTTGTTGGCTGTTGCAGCATCAGGAATACTATTTGCCTGATTAGCTCTACTACGTACTTGTTCTACTAACTCTATAGCTTCAGCCGTTGGACCATTTTGTTCATTAATAGCTTCGGCCAATTCTAATAATACATCTGCATATCGATAAACTACCACATCATTATCCGACTGATCACCCGTTTGAGAAGCATCTTCTGGATATTTCAATGGAAGTGCACCTTTCTTCAAATGCTCGTAGTTATCACGCGTAGCAAGTACTGTATCCGTTTCTCCTTCAGGCACGTACTTGAATTCTCCTACCAACTGTTGTAAACGACTATCTCCCCGATTATATTTGTCATAAAAATCCCAAGGGGTATTATAAACATACCAACGTTGGATTTTCTCATTCTTAAGTGGATATCCAGGAGGAACGATATGGGTAAGCCACATATTGCCTATTCCACCTTCCGACATACAAGGAATAGCCCAAATGATTTCTTTATTTTTTTCGTTCTCTACTGAAAAAATATCACTGTAACTTGCTTGCAACGTATAGCCCATTCCTTGTATTTCCCGACATATTTCTTCCGCTTCTTTCCAACGCTTCTCTTGCATATAAAGTTTTACTAAGATAGCATCGGCAGCACCTTTGGAAAATCTTCCCCAATCTGCATCTTCATATGATACAGGTAAGACAGCGGCAGCTTCTTTTAAATCTTTCTCAATGAGTGAAACGAATTCTTCTTTGGGATACCTTTCTAAGCGAACATCAACTTCTGGATTCAACAAAATTTCCGGATCAAGACAAACTGCAGCTGTTCCATAGTAATCATATAAGTAGAACATATATTGAGCACGAGCACATTGAACCTCTGCCATTAACTGTGCTTTCCGATCTTCTGGCATAGGTGTATTTTCCAACTGAGCCAATAATAAAGTAGCCCGGCTTACTTGGCGAGTCCAATTAGTGTACCAACCTGTAACCTCTCCGGTTGTAGTAGTCCATAAAAAACGATCTACAACTTCCAAGTCGTTACGTTGTAGGCTCATTTCATCCGTACACAGACTGTTTAATATCAAGTAACTACTTACTTGAGCACAATATACACCTCCCCAACTTGCGTGGAAAGGATTGTAAATTGCAGTAACAGCTGCCTTGGCATCGCTTTCATTTTTAAAGAAATTCTCAGGTGATATTTTATCGTTTACTACAGGATCTAAGTCCAAACAAGAAGTTAATCCTGAGGCAAAGAACAAACATGCTCCTGCCAATATATTTGTTTTAGTTTTCATTTTTATCATTTTTTATATGTTAAAAAGTTACATCTACACCAAAAGATACAGTTAATTGAGTAGGATAGGCGGCCATACTATCTGTTTCCGGATCTACTCCACTGTATTTTGTAATAACAAATGGGTTTTGGACATCTCCATAAACACGTAAATTACTGATAATTTTATCCAATCCTTTCAACTTAGGGAAAGTATATCCTAAAGTAATATTTTTACAACGAAGGAAATTTGCATTCTCTAACCAAAAATCAGAACTACGTTCATAGGGATTCATGATACTAGTCGGATATTTCCCATTTGGATTATCATGTGTCCAACGGTCTTTCACCGCTTCTGCCATATTAACCCCATCTTTTAAGAACCAAGATTTATTTAAATACCAATCACTATAAGCCGGATTAGCTAATTGACGACCAAAATATCCATAGAAGAAAATATTCAAATCAAACCCTTTCCATTCAAATGTATTACCAAAACCTAAATAAAATTTTGATGTGGCTGTACCTAAATATTCCATATCAGCATCATCCAATATACCATCTGGTCCATCTGTTAAGTTCCCATTTTCATCACGTCCATGTAAATCCTTATATTTAATCATACCAGGTTTTGCATTTGGCATATGTGGTATTTTACATGTACCATCAGGATTCATATCTTCAGGCTGTACTAATCCATCGGAAATATAAAGATACCGAGCGTTTAACATATCATCTTCATGTTCATAAATCGCCTTTTTCCATTGAGGACTTCTTTCAATCCAGCGATCTCGATACAATGAGAATACAAAATCTGATGACCATTTAAATTCGCCTTCTAGATTTCGAGTATTGATACCTAACTCAAATCCTTTACTTCCTTTAACACCAATATTTGACATTACTGAACTTATCGGATGATAAGACATTAATTGTTTGTAATCCAATAAATCCGAGACTCGTCGGGTGAAGAATTCCATAGAACCTGAAATCCGGTTGTTGAAAAAGCCAAAATCCAATCCCACATTCCATTCTGTTGTGGTTTCCCATTTTAAATTAGGATTCGCCAATTGACTTTGAGCCACACCCACATTAGATGTATTACCAAAACAATAAGTATAACCTGTCGAATATAACGCTAAAGAGTTGGTCCCTATGTTTGAATTTCCTGTTTGTCCTAAACTGACACGCCATTTTAGATCAGAGATCACTTCTTGTTCTTTCATGAAGTCTTCATTGATCATACGCCAAGCTAATGCAATAGACGGGAAATATCCCCACTTATGATTCTCTGCAAATTTAGAAGACGCATCCCCACGCATCGTCACAGTAGCCAAGTAACGATCTGCATAATTATATGATACACGTCCGAAAACAGAGGCTAGAACTTCTTCTCCACCATATGAACCTACACTTGGACGGGAATACTCTCCAGCGCCTAAATTGTTCCAAGTGAAAGCGTCTGTAATGAATTTACTATTACCGGCATTGAAGCCACTATTAAAGAAATGCTGATAAGAATATCCTGCCATGGCTGATAACGTATGTTTGCCTCCGAATGTCTTATTATATGTAGCTGTGATATCAAATAGTTTACTATTTCTACTTGCATATGACTTAGATGCTTGTCCATCAGCTTTCAATCCATATAATGTGGTTTTGGGCAGATAGGTATTTCTTTCCCCTTTTTCTTGTTGGAAACCGGCATTCATTTTAATGTCTAACCCCTCAACAGGAGTTACTGTTAAGTAGAAATTCCCTAACATCTGGTTTGTTATACTTTCGTCTTGTATTTCTAATAGAGAAACAGCATTCGCTAAAAATGGTTGTTGAGGGTTTAACATATAATCGCCATTTTCATCATATATCGGATAAATTGGTGTACTATTCATAGCCGCACGAATTACACCTGCATTCTCATTTCCAGCAGATCCTAAAGGTACATTATCGCTATTGACAGAACTAACATTAAAATTGACTCCAGCTTTGATATATTTCCCTAATTTTTGGTCAAAATTAAACCTTCCTGAATAACGCTTGATCCCATTTGTTTTAATAACACCTTTTTGATCGTAATAATTTCCTGATATATAATATTGATTTTTATCAGTTCCTCCACGTAAGGAAAGGTTATGCTGGGTAATCATACCATCCCTTTCTACTGCTCCAAGCCAATCTGTTGTTTGCGCATTTGCTATATCAGAATCTGAATAACGAGGTGAGAACGGAGATACGCTAGAAGGGTCCGTATCACCATATGGTGCTATATGATTGTCTGCAAGATAATCTTCATATAAGACTCTGTTTGTTTCTCTCATATAATCAGGACCGTTCAACATATCTATTTGTTTTGCTCGCTTCTGATAAGATATAGATCCTGAATATTGTACAGTTGGTTTTTGTCCGTTTTTACCTCGTTTTGTTGTGATCAAAACAACGCCATTAGCAGCTCGTGCTCCATAAATAGAAGTAGCAGAAGCATCCTTCAAAACTTCAATAGATTCAATATCTGATGGGTTTAAGTTATTTAAAGGTGATTTGTCACCTGAAGTATACTGGTTTCCACTACCTGGTTCCATATTATCAGTTGAAATTGGATATCCGTCTATAACATAAAGAGGTCCATTATTTCCTGCTCCACCTGCAGCATTACCACGAATTTGTACCCAAACGCCACCACCAGGCTGAGAACTTGTCATCGAAACTTGCATACCGGGAGCTTTTCCTGACATCATTTGTCCCAAAGACATATTAGCTGTTTGTGGAAGATCATCTGATTTTATTTGAGAAATAGCACCTGTTAAATCGGATTTCTTCATCGTTCCATATCCCACAACTACCAACTCATCCAAAGCTTTCGAATCTTCTTTTAAAGCAATCGATAAATTAGTTTGATTTCCTACTTTGATTTCCTGATTGGCAAACCCAATGTAAGAAACGACCAAAGTTGCTCCTTTATCTACATCCAATGAGAATCTACCGTCCATATCGGTAATGGTTCCGTTGGTGGTACCTTTTACCATCACATTGGCACCAATTACTGGCATACCGGTGGCATCTAATACTGTACCGGTGATTTTCTTATCGCTTTGGACTACAGCAGGAACAGCCATTACCTCTTTATCCGATACCTTGATCAGGATTTGCTTGTCGATAATCTGGTAATTGTACCCTGTGTTTTGCAAGACTTGTGCCAATACATCTTCTATGCTGGCGTTGTTGGCACTGACACTCACTTTTTGCTTTACATTAATCTGGTTGTCATTGAAGAAAAATGTAAAGTCGCTTTTCTTTTCAATTTCCTTGAAAACTTCGCTGATGCTGCTGTTCTGCTTGTGGATTGAAAACTTCAAACTCTGTGCATACGTTGAAGCAGAGATGGAACAAACAGCCAATAAATTGCACAAAGACGTAACTTTCATGATACGGATTGTTTTTGTTAACAGCGGGACACGACGATCCCTGTCATTTTTTTTCATACTTTTGTATTGTTTTTGATACATAAATGAGGCTTGCCACTGGCTTGGACTCCGTTTGGCAGGCTTGTGTTTCTTAAACTCTCAGATTGAACGGGAGGTACTTGCCGGTATCTTCCGTTTCTTTTAGGTTAACTTCTTACTCCTTTCTCATAGGCATTTCATTTTATTCTGGTTAATATATAGCTTTCATCTGTATTCTTTTTGTATTGCAAGGGTGCCGATTGACGCATGATAAACAGGATTACGTCCAACGATTCATCACGTACTTTAAACGTGAAACGATAGTTGTTCAACAAACTTTCTTCACATTGAATCTTCCGCCCATACCAACGTTCCAAACGTGGAATGATCATGGCCAAATTCTCATTTTCGAACGACAAGACTCCAGTTCTCCACGAAGTATATTTATCAGCATTGATCTTCCCTACTTCTACTTTACGGGTATTCTTATGCCAAATCAGTCGTTCATCCGGACTCATGATCTGTTCTTTTACCACGTTGTTATCCCGTTCAAAACCGACCTTGATTTTTCCATTTACCAAGATGGCTTCCATATCCTCCGAGTCTTCGTAATTAAACAGTTCGAATGCCGTTCCCAAAGCTTCTACCTGCACATCTTTCATCTGTACCCGGAAAGGTTTGGAGGGATCTTTTGCTACATCGAAAAAGGCTTGACCTTCCAAGCGGACATTCCGGCTGTCGGTTCTAAACTCCGATGGATATTCCAACCGGCTACCAGGTCCTAAACAAACATGGGTTCCATCAGGTAATTGAATTTTCTCCAGATTCTGAATACCGGAAGTAACCACATAAACCGGTGCGGCAGTCTTCTGATTCCACAAATAGGTAATTCCACTCAAAGCAATGATAAGCAAGATAGATGCCGCCACACTATACCATTTATAAAAATAAGACTTCCATGGTCTATTCTTTTGATCGGTCTGTTGCCGAATACCGGCCCACAGCTGATCAGGATTTACTTCCAGACTCCTGTCTGATGCCTGTTCCCATTGCTGAAGCCAGATCTGTTCCATTTCCGGACTTTGAGACAGCCTTGCTTTCTCTTCTTCGGATAATGTCCCGGACAACAACTTCTGGACTATATGTTTTTTCTCTTGTATATTCATACTTTTTTCGCCTTTACTAATAAATACACGCAGTATCATATCTTCCCCCTATTCCAGATTAAAAAAATTGCATTTTTTTTCAATAGTATTGGCAAGAAACGTCTTTTTACCTACTTTTGTTGGAAAGCGAAACAATAAAAGACAAGGATAACAACTTGCACACGCAACAACAATAGATTGGTGGATCAAGAAAAAGAACTCATAATTGCCCTGAAACAAGGAAACGAAAAGGCTTTCAATATCCTCTATAAACAATATTGGAAGCAGGTTTACAATTTCTGCCGGCTATATCTGACGAATACAGAAGAGGCCGAAGAAGTTGTACAAGATGTTTTTGTCCGTTTATGGCAATCACGTGATTTCTTACGGGAAAATGATAATTTTAAGGGTTTGTTATTCATCATTTCACGCAATCTGGTTTTTAACCAAACCCGCAAAAGCTTTAACCATGATTTCTATACACTTTCGCTTTTGGAGGCGTTGGAAAATATGCCGGAAGAAAACAGTTATGACATCGAAAAAGAATTGGAAGCAAAAGATTTAAGTGCTTACATTGACCTGCTGATCGCCGAATTGCCTCCACAACGACAGAAGATATTCCATCTCAGCAGAAAGGAACACAAAAGTTATAAAGAAATAGCAGACCTGATGCACCTGTCGGAAAAGACAGTCGAACATCAGGTCTCCGAAGCGTTGAAGTTTTTACGCAAACATATTACCCTCCTGGTTATCTTCCTGAATTAGCAGTAAGTTCGAAAGTGACCAATAAGCCTTTATGATCTGTAGGCCAAACAGCCAATGGGGTAATAAAACGATCTTTGGAAGTTTCCTTGATGCGCTGACTTTTACAAATACTTCCTTCCGGGCCAAAAATAACCGCATCTTTTACAGACAGTCCTTCTGCAGGATAATAGAATATATAATCAATGCGATCTCTTTCATCCGCTTTAGGAGCCCAAGTCAGCTTATTAACCGGGATCAAGGGATTGTCTGCAGGGAAAGTGAAACCCGGATAAGCTAAAACATCCGGATAAATTTCACGGTATGTATCTATAAAGCCATTATTATCCAGAATAAGCGGAACCGTCCAAGGAATAATCAAACCGTGATGATCATACAAGTCCTTGGTCTCGCGTATCCAGTCCAAGTGAGAAGGTTCATTAAAATCCCCACCTAAAACAACAATTCTTCCGGCAGCAATATCTTCTTTCGCAGCAGCCACAAAGTTCCGAATCGCATCGTCCCGTAAAGATGCATCATTGACAGCCAAAACTTCCTGAACAGTTTCCGGTATAGGAATTTCCTTCCAGGTAGAACCATCATACCCTCTTACATTATAATAAGCGTCGCTCAGATAATCCAAATGGGCCGTATATACGGCTATTTCCCGACCATATATAGAAGAGACCAGACGATAAATGCTTCCATGGTCATCCTTCAAAGGGAAAACCGTCGTTGAATCGGTTATCGGATATTTACTTAAAAGTCCAGAATCATTGCTGTAAAAAGAATAATATGTTTCTCCCTTCTCAGATAAAGACTGCACAATCCGATCACAAAAACGGGTCTGGTTATAATTTCTCACCTCACTAAACGTTACGAAATCAGGTTTCAAGCGGACTATCTCATTAACTATAGCCTCATAGCCGCCTTCTACTACAGTTCCTTCCTGCCATATATTCCATTGCAAAACTGTAAATTTCTTATCTCCTTTCCCATAGATTGAAAAAGGGAATAGCAAACACAATACATAAACAATCCAGTTTTTCATCATTTACCTTATCTATTTTAGTATTAAACCCTATACAATGTACTACTGCCGATAAAAATAGGCATTCCGTCACGCTTTTGCAAGTTTCCAGCCCTCAAGCAAGGAAAATTCGTCTCCGGGCAATAAGAAACAGACAAAAGTCCGGCTTGCTACACCGCCGATTGATGCCCCATATCGATATTTCACATTAAACGGAACGCCGGTTAGTGACAAATATCGATATTAGGAACTAGATGGATGCCGATTAGCGGGAAATATCGATATTTCACATTAAACGGCGTCCGATTGGTAACAAATATTGATATGAGGCACTAAATGGACACCGGTCAGCGGGAAATATCGATATTTCACATTAAACGGAGTGCCGATTGGTGACAAATATCGATATGACGCATTAAACGGAACGCCGGTTAGTGACAAATATCGATATTTATTGCTGGAAGGAAGTTCAGATCAGGGGAAAAAACAAGAGGAAGAACGACCCCAGTCTGCTTATCTGCTTACAACAACAACGAACTGTCGCCATAACTCAAGAAACGGAAATCATGACTGAGGGCATAATCATAGATAGTCCGCCAATTGCCCTTGACAAAAGCAGAAATCAACAGTAACAAAGTACTCTTAGGCTGGTGGAAATTAGTGATAATTCCACGGACAATCTTAAACTCATAGCCCGGAGCGATAATAATCTGCGTTGCCGTTACCAGTTTGTCCGCCTGATGCCGATCCAGATAATCCAATATATGTTGCAACGCTTCGGCTACCGGAATCCGGTTATTCTCTGCCTCATAAGGCATCCACTGGTTTACAACAAGCTCTTCGGATGTCGCATCCGGATGCGACGCTAATTTGACACCTATATAATATAGACTTTCCAACGTACGAACGGAAGTAGTTCCTACAGCGATGATCTTTCCCAAATTCTTCTGAATACGCTCGATTGACGAACGGCGAACGGAAATAAACTCCGTATGCATCTCATGGCCTTCGATGGTTTCACTCTTCACGGGTTTGAAAGTTCCGGCACCTACATGCAAGGTTACTTCTTCCCTTCCGATACCATGTGCATCTACATCTGCCAGGACTTCGGGGGTAAAATGTAAACCGGCAGTCGGAGCCGCTACCGACCCTTTTATCTTGGAATAAACCGTCTGATAGGTTACCAAATCACTCTTCTCTGTTTCCCGATGCAAATAAGGAGGAATCGGAAGGACGCCTGCCGCATCCAACAGATCAGCAAACGTATATTTCGGATTATTCCAGGTAAATTCAATCCGATGGCTATCGCCATGACTTTCTTTCTTTTCCGCCGAAAGAATCACTTCTTCTCCTTGAATGGTCACCTTTTTAGTCAATAAACCGTCCTTCCACTTCTTCAGATTTCCAACCAGACAAATCCAGCTGCAACGTTCTGTCTGCTGAAAGATCAAAGCATAATCATGCGGTTCGGCAGGTTCCAGGCAAAATACCTCAATCCGTGCACCTGTTGCTTTCTGGAACAACAACCGTGCCTGAATTACCCGTGTGTTGTTATAGACTAACAACGAACCTGCGGGCAAATAATCAGCAATATGCTTGAATACACTCTCCGAAACTTGTCCGTCCTTATATAACAACAGTTTTGATTCATCCCGTTTTGCCAAAGGGAATTTGGCAATTCGCTCATCCGGTAACGGATAATCATACTCTTCTATACGTATTTGCTGTGTCTTGTTACTCATCTTCTTACTTATTTACTGCACAAAAGTACGAATTTATTTGATTGATGTGGAGTCTGCTTCAGGAAACGAGTCGTCCAACCACAATTCCAATGTTCCTCCTTTGGCAAAGTCCTTGTGATAAAACCAAAACGTATCCAACGGTTTTCCATTAAGACTACTTTTCCGGATATAACAATTGGACTTCGAATTATTATATGTCCTGATCACAAATTCTTTCCCTGAATAATAGGTAGGTGACAGCTTGATCCGAACAACATCAAAGACCGGAGCCGTGATTTCATACACCGGATCTACCGAACATGTTCCTTTCAGACTGAATAATCCGATAGACATCAAGGCACTGACTCCGCCCATCTGCCCCTGATCCTCATCATGGCCACCATAACCTTTTCCAGGAGATACAGCTCCATAGGCTTTTTCATTGACCTGACGAACCCAATACTGGGACAAATAAGGTGCTCCGGCGTAATTAAATACATGAGCATTCGAGCATCCCGGTTGATTAGCATAACTGACATACCCGTTACTATACCCAAAAACAAACGATTCGTCCTGTGCCTGCTCGAAAGCATAATTCAGTTTCCGACATAAGTTTTCATTACCACCCATTAACCGGGCCAGCTCTTCGATACCATGCGAAACAGACCAGGTTGCCTGCCAGGCATTGGCTTCTACCCAGCCGGCTCCATTCAACGGATCTTCATGCAACCAGCTACCATCTGCCCGTTTCGGGAACAACAATCCCTGTTCCGGATGATATAATGTCTGCCATCCTTTCGAACGCTTGTCGAAATGACGGGCATCTTTCATCTTTCCCATCTTAAGCGCCATTTGTCCCAATGACCAGTCTTGGAAGGCAGCCTCTAATGTTATGCCGGCATTATCTGCGAAGTACCCATGCTTTTCATAAAAACGAATGGAATTACGGTCGCCCAACATACCATCGTGATGATTCTTATACATCCATTTATAGGCTTCCTCGGCTGGCACTTTCGTCAGAATGCCCTTCTGATAAGCACTGGTAATAAGAGGCGTGGCCGGACAACCCGTCATAATATACGAATAACCTCCGGCATTAGGACCTCTTGGTATCAATCCGCCATTTTTGGCATATTCAATCAGGCAGGCAGCAAAATCATCCTGCACTTCCGGCCAAGCCAATCCCCAAAGAATATTCAGATTCCACTGTGTCAGCCAAAAGGCATCCGAATTATACATGTGGAACTTCACATTTCCTTGCGGATCTTTGGGCAATGTTCTCGTTTTATACCGGATATGAACCGTCTGGCTTCCCCGACGTTCTCCGTCGGTATAATCAGGATAATCCCCATTCACATCATCTATCTTATGGCGTCCCAGCAATACATGCCACAGGTCTGTATAAAACTTGACTTGCTGATCTTCCGTTCCGCCTTCCACTTCAATACGTCCCAGATAATCATTCCAGACTTGTCTGGCATCCCGACAAGCTTTTTCAAAGTCCCAATGCTGTATTTCCGAGTGTAAGTTAGCCCAGGCATTTTCTACACTGGTATAAGAGACGGCACATTTTACCTGTATTTCATCACCCGTCCGGACAGGAATATTCATACGAACCCCAGAAGACGGAGCATCATAATAACTCATCCCCGTATGTCTGGCCTTTGCCTTTCCAGTACCAAGCAACGAATCTATTTGTTCATAGAAACGGGTATCGTCCCAGCCGTCCAAGTCTTCCATCGGTTTATCCAATTGCAAGGCAAAATAAATCTTGACACTATCCGGACCACCCCACAAACGTCCCATCGTTGTGACCTCTCCTTCGAGCTCAGTAGGACTACATTTCCGCACACGGGCATTTGTCATCGTTGTCGTAGCCACATAACCTCCCAAATTCAATAACAAGCCACAATGGGTATTGTCCTCTCCGGTATATTGAACCCGATAGAAACTAACCCGATCAGAAGCTGTTTGCTCTATCCACAAACCATATTTTTCCAGAAACACCCGATGATAACCGGGTCTGGCTATCTCACCAGCATGAAGAAAAGGAGATTTCCACTCTTTTTCTCCTCCAATAGGACTTTCGTTTCCGGTGGTAGGCATAAGGGTTACACCCGAAAGCATCCAATCATGTATCTGCGGAAAGCCTAAGATTTCGGTAGAATTATAGTTGTAACCGCCACCATACTGATTTTTATTCCGTGTCAGTGGTGCCGCACTAATCATTCCAAAAGGAAGACTACCCGTCACAAAGAAAAAGTAACGTCCGCGGGTTGTCTCAATAAAAGGATTCACTTTCGAAACAAAATCCAAATTCGAACTACCACAAGCATTGACTTCTATCTCCGACAAGCCAACTTCTTTTCCATCCGCATCCGTACATTCAAAGCGGACCCACCGGACTTTCTTGGCCGGAAACCGAATCAGCTTAGGAGAACCATCATTCGGTATCTCATAGACTTCTATCTCCGATCCGTCACTGAAATGAAGTATTCCTCCGGCAATATGACTTTCCAACGAAGGACGATCATAAAGTACTACTTCGTTTATTTCCTCTTCCTGTTTCCATTCCAGCTCAATCCAGGGATAATCAATTTGTCCATAGAAATTAACACTGCCAGTTGACCGCCACTCTCCTTGATTAAAAAGACGGATTTTTCCATCAATCGCTTTCTCTCCTGTCTGCTCATCAACGGCTGAAGAAACTTTCACGTTGGCCAGTCGGGCTATATTATCCCCTGTTGCCCCAACAGAAGCAGCCCATGTTACCAAAACAATAATCCAAAGACACTTTTTCATGATACCAATGATTCCTTATTTAACAGCAGGTAAAAATAAGTATTTTTCCTGTAAATCCATCTCCTCCGTCTTTTTATCAGAATCCCCCCTTCTTTTGATCCAGAAACAACCTTCTAAAAAAGCAAATCCAGTAATCCATTCTTTAGTTCACGTCGAGAACTAAGTAATCCACGGCGTGAACTACTTAATCCACGACGTGAACTAAGTAATCCGCGACGTGGATTAAAGAATAATTCGGCCGAATTCAAACTTTAGGTGAGAGAAAACGGATAAATAGATATCTGCTCTTTCTTTTTAGAAACAGGGAATAATGACAAACTTATAAATCATTCATTCTGTTTGTGGATCGTTTGGAATTTCAATATCTTTGGAGACTTTGAGGGGAACTACCGTGTTGTCGGTGTTATTCCCTCACGAAGTCATGTTAGAAATGGAAATCTGTATAAAAATGAAGCTTGTTTTTCGAATCCTGTTGTTATTAACTCCTTTTATTGGGTTGGGATGTTCGGATTCAGAACCGGAATTCTCGGAAGAGGATTTGCCAAATCGAACGATTTTGGTCTATCTGGCGGCCGAAAACTCATTGTCTTCCTTTGCTTTGGATGACTATGACGAGATGCTTTTAGGTATGGAGTCTGTATCGGAAAAGAATCATTTGCTGGTATATGTGGATGTTAATAAGGATAAGCAGGGAAACGCGGCTTTACCGCAGTTGATACATATTGGGAAGAATGTTCGAACTGGCTTGGTAGAGGAAACGTTGGTCTATGAGTATCCGGAACAGGATGCTTCATCGGTAATGGTTGAACGGATGACGGACGTATTCCAGCGGGCTTTTTCAGCTTACCCGGCGAAGAGTTACGGACTGGTTCTCTGGTCGCACGGCGATGGCTGGTTGCCTGTTTCGAAATCGCTTCGTTCGTTTGGTCAGGATGGTGGCAGCAGTGGCCCGCAAATGGATATCTTGGATTTGGAAGAGGCAGTGGCAAAAGGTACGGAGTTTTTGGGAAAAGCATCCGGTTTTGACTTTATTTATTTTGATGCCTGCTTTATGCAAGGTATAGAAGTGGCTTATCAATTCAGGAATTATACGAATTATATCGTTGCTTGTCCATTGGAAACTCCCGGTCCAGGTTCTCCTTATGATCTGGTATTGAATCCTTTGTTTGCCGATACACAGGCTAATGTTGTAGGTATGGCTGAAACGTATTATAATTCGTATGCCGATCTTTATGCCGGAGGTGTAGGCGGAAGTAACGATCATTGGACTTCTGGTGCGGCTATTTCGGTAGTACAGACTTCGGGTCTGACTGCTTTGGCCGACGAAACCCGGATGATCTATCAGGCACATTCCGATAAAATCTATTCATTGACAGAAGCAGATTTGGCGGATGTACAAGTATATGACCCGGATCGCCGGTATAATGGTGTGTATAAACAGGCCTATTATGACTTCGGAGACTTGGTAGAACAGTTGGCAACCGAAGAAGAATACAGTCGTTGGAAACAAGCACTTGACATAGCCGTTCCTTATAAAGCCAGTACGCCTACCTGTTATTCGGTTTATTATGGCGGTTGGGGCGGCAATATGCCTATTCATTCTTTTTCCGGTCTTTCGTCTTACTTCCCTTTTCAGAACAATACAAAATATACCGATTGGAATACCTATTATAAAGGTTTGGCTTGGGCAGAAAGTTTAGGAATGTGGTGAGGATAAACAAAAACGGTGATCATCTTTTGGATAATCACCGTTTTGCGGAAGCTGGGGGATTCGAACCCCCGGTACGGTTACCCGTACGACAGTTTAGCAAACTGTTGGTTTCAGCCACTCACCCACCTCTCCAGTGGTT
>OMDD01000297.1_pt1 | contig 26966 bp, 20 predicted proteins | sample 1674331 | NCBI WGS metagenome assembly OMDD01 (sample SAMEA103958164, study PRJEB25191) | human gut metagenome | biome: human-associated habitat [ENVO:00009003]; feature: intestine environment [ENVO:2100002]; material: feces | place: Germany | collected 2013/2015
GTCGCCAGGGATGACGGCTGTAAAATTTAAGGAGTACTCGCTATGGTGCGTTTACACAGTACAGGATATTTTTCATCGTTTTTATCCGGCATACCTTGATCAATATTCACCTTCCCCTGTACAGGCAAAGGTTGCACATAACATCATGAACTGCAAGACCGGTGCCTATGGTGCAAATGTATGTGTATGTGAGGATTGTGGCTTCGTACAGATTCATTACAATTCCTGCCGTAACCGTTGCTGCCCAATGTGTCAGGCTGTTCCGAAAGAAATGTGGATGGATGCACGCAGAGAGGATGTCCTTGATGCTCCTTATTTCCATCTGGTTTTTACGGTTCCTGATATTTTAAACCCTGTCATTTACAGCAACCAGAGACTTCTTTATGATGCCTTATACCATGCAGCTTCTTCCACAATCAGCGAACTGACTGCCGACCCAAAACATCTCGGCGCAAAGGTGGGATACATCTGCATTTTACATACATGGGGTTCTGAAATGAACTTTCATCCCCACATTCATACCATCCTGCTGGGGGGAGGACTGGCTTCCAACAACCAGTGGAAGGACAATGGTGAAAATTTCTTTCTTCCCATCCGGGTCATCTCCAAAATGTTCCGCGGAAAATATCTGGAGGAACTAAAGAGGCTGTGGGAAGAGGATAAGCTGGTATTTCATGGTACTGCAGAAAAATTTCGCAACCATTATACGTTCAAGGAGCTTTTAGATTCCTGTTATGGTATGGACTGGATTCCTCATTGTAAAAAGACATTCAATGGTGCTCAAACAGTAATTAAATACCTTGGTAAGTATACTCATCGCATTGCCGTCAGCAATCACCGCATCGTCCGTATGGATGATGATACCGTTACATTCTTAGTAAAGGATTACCGTAATGAGGGACAGTGGAAGGAACTGACTATTTCGGGTGTAGAGTTTGTCCGGCGGTTTCTCATGCATGTACCACCACGGCGTTTTGTCCGCATCAGGCACTACGGACTGCTATGTTCCCGTACTAAAAGCCAGAAGCTCACCCTTTGCAGAAATTTACTTGGATGTAAGAAGTATCTTTCAAAGCTTCGTGACATGGAAATGCCTGAAATATTGGAACATCTTTATGGCATCAAAGTTTGTGTGTGTAAGGCATGTGGTGGGCATCTCGGAAAGCCACAGATGAGAATGCCACTGCGCTGCTAAAGAGCAACATCTAATACTTTCAAAAGCCTCAGTTTCTGAGGTTTTATCGTCATGCCCATTTGCCTGTTTTTTATAAAATGTTGTAGCTTTCATACCGAGAATCATATATAATCATGGACAGGAACAAAGAATTGAAAGTCCATAGGTTGCGGCTACCCGGACGCTCACTTTGTTCAATTAGGTCAAATCGAAAATGGTGTAAACGAAGGGGCAGTTCTCTGCAATGTCAAAACTGCTTTTTCGTTTACCCCATCATCGATTGTAACCTAAAGAATTTATTTCATTCCACTTTTCTGTGCATCCAAATACCTGTGCCGGTATTTTAGCCCTGCATACTCCGTGATCCGTTTCATGTAAATCGCATCATATGCCCCACCGACTGCTCCGACCACAGGAATTCCCTGTAAGACCTTCATATAAAGCAGCTCTTTTGACAAAGCTCCTGCTGTTTCCTCGATCTGTTTCTTTTCCTGATACTCTTCCGGCAGCGTTCCACAACTGATAAATTCATTCAGTTTGCCATCAATCTCACAAAGCGTTTCCCCATAGGATATCGCTCCCTGTATCAATAGCAGGATAAAATACTTTTCTTCCCTGCTTTCGTAGCTATATCCATAATGCAGGGCAGTCTCGTAGATATTCTTCAGTATCATCCCTGTAAATACTGGAATATCCGGCAGACCAATTCCCAGTACTCCCATCCCAATCCCGGATGCGCCGGATAGCAGTAAATTCTTTGTTCCTGTATCTCTCGCTTTTTTAGAAAAGGCTCGCAGGGATTTGGAATCCTGCTTTACATCCGCCGTATACTGTCGTACCTGATAGTCCTGCTCCAACTTCTCCCGTTGATACGTCTTTTCAATAATTCCGGTTCCTTTCTCAAAAATCAGAGCAAACGCTTTGGCAAAAGCGGCATCAAGTGTTCCCTGAAGTTTAGGCGGTATCTTCTCCTCCAGCTTTTGATTCAAGATACTTTCCTTTTTTTCCAACCGTTTCTGAAGGAATCTCTGCTCCTGTACTTCCAGCTTATCCCACTCTTTCTGAAGCGGCGTCCTTTTATCAAATAGTCGCATTTTAATACACCTCCTCGTTCATCTGACGTTTTACATGATCCAGCAAACATTGGTCCCTGACACCATTAAATTTTTATAACTAATAACCATAGCTAATGCACTTCCAAAAGTTATTCCTGATTTTACCATTTTCTTGACATTCGTTGATTTATTATCTTCCATTTTTGTTTTCTCCGTATATTCCTATTTTCTTAATTCTGCAAGCTAGAATTTTCGCATTATTTCTGTTGTGCCTTAACTAAAATGCTTTCTGTTACAAGGGCTATCGTTATAAGGGCTCCTACAAGGGAGTAATTGTTTAATCCATACATCAACGGCATAAGAGAAATAATTGCTGTAATAATCGAAAGAACAAACAAGGCGTTAAAAACGCTATCTTTCTTCAAAGAAATCAACGAAAGCAACAAGATAACAACAGTAAGTATGGCTGTAATAAGTGGAGTAAAATTTGCATATCCAAACGGTATAAGGCTAAAGTATGAAAATGTTTCTCTTACTCTTTCTGTTGGAGATATAGCAAAAGTACAAACTGCTCCCATTGGTAATGCTTCTAACACTATTGTTAAAGCTGGAAAAACCACTAAGCTGATTTTTTTCATGTTGTGTACCTCCGTCTACAAATACCGATTTTTGTTCTATTTGCTCCCCGATAAACTTGAATCTGTCGCTTTAATACCCGTGGTCAACATGTTCCCAATTTCCACTGTCATTCCTAATTAGAATCCATTTCCAATCATCATATGTTGAATCCGGATTAAGCGAACCATCCCCGCCTGATGAGTCTACATCGAAAGATGATAATATTACGATTGCTTCATCCGCGTCATATTGTTCAGCCCATTCATAAAATTCATCGGCGTATGTATCTCCGGGATAGGTCAGTTTTGTCAGTGTGCAGCCGTCAAATTCGTTGCCGAAATAGTCTTTTACTGTTTGGAAAGCCGCCTCAATATCACTGTCTGAATATATTTCCGACGGTTTCCAATCAGGAATTTGAACATTGTCAATATTCCCACCACTATTCTTTCCACCACAGCCGGCAAGAACAAAAATCATTATCAAAGCTGTCAGAAAACAGAATATAGTTTTCCTATTCATTTTTCGATACCTCCTACGAATTCAAAGTTTCTCGTGTTTACCAAAATGGAATTGAATTGACTTAACACAAAGTGTTGTCTATGTACTCGATAAGAGGCTTTCTATTTACCTTATCCTTATTGTGGATATACCAAGCATAGGCTTCTTCCAACCCCTGTTCTAATGATTTTACATCGCCCATTAGTTCATACTGCAAGGAAACATCCAAGCAATACTCATACTCATAAAAACTAAAATAATTCCTTTGTTCAATATCTTGATGAATTTCTACAAATGTAGCTTGTTTTCCAACAACAGCGTAGCATAACTCTACCCACTTACGAATCGAAACACCTTCCTTATTTCCTACGTTAAAGATACGCTGTGACGGTTTTACTTTCAACAGAACATCAATGAACCTACATAAATCATGAACATGGAAGAATTGCAACTTCATATCACCAGCTTTAGGTAAATAGAATTTTCGGTCAGCCAATGCACAATCAAAAACAAACGCTTCTCTATATACATTGTTCATTGGACCATATAAGTATGGAGGTCTAAGAATATATGCGTTTGGATTTCGTTTTAGCAAAACAGTTTCTGCATCTATTTTATCTGTTCCATACTTGCCCCAATACTTGTTGATAGAAAGATGAGCATATTCCTTGAATGGTTGTGGAGCATATTCTGGATATACGGCACTTGAACTGATAAGAATATAGTTTTCATAGTCTCCCAAAGCGTTAAGCAACAGTTCTACATCATCACCAGTATATGCCGTATCTATTACTGTATCAAAACGATATTCGCGAAGGGTCTCACCAAGATTATGCCTGTCAGCTTCAATAAGTGTTACGCCCTTTGACTGTTCTTTAGTGTTTCGATTAAGCACGTATACATCGTAGCCTTTAGTAACATAATACTCTGCAATATACCGACTAACAAATACCGTTCCACCTGTTACAAGTATCTTTTTCATATCTGCATTCTCCTTCAACTTCAAATTCGTCACATCACTTTCATTGGAACTATTTTCCCAAATTAGAACATTGTAATTTAATTGCCTGTATAGAAGTGCGCTCTTAGCTTTGCTAAAAGAATTATGCCGTATCCGGCGTGTTATCTTTTTTCGATTTCTTCTACTTTCTTCTGATAAAGTTTCATCAATTCTGCAACACAGGCTGCTTCGCTTTTATACGCTTCACTGCCTTTTGTAAATTCGTATGCCTGCATGACTGCCATATCATTCTGGTGATGTGCTTTTCTCAACTCCGGCGGCTTATGCCCCGTATTTCTATAGCCCTATGCTATGCAAACTGGCTATTGTAGAGGTTTGCATAAAATCCATCGGCTGCAAGCAGACTCTCATGATTGCCCTGCTCTATAATCTTTCCATCTTTCATAACAAGGATAATATCCGCTTCCCTTATGGTAGACAGACGATGAGCCACTATAAAGCTTGTCCTGCCCTGCATCATGGTAAGAAATGCCTTCTGAATCTTAATCTCTGTTCGTGTATCAATCGATGATGTAGCCTCATCCAATATTAGCATAGGCGGTAAGCAGAGCATGACTCTTGTGATGCATAATAGCTGCTTCTGTCCCTGTGACAGGCTGCCGCCGTCCTCACCGATTTCAGTATCATAGCCCTTCGGCAGACGTCTGATAAAACTGTGGGCATGGGATGCCTTTGCTGCTGCAATGATTTCCTCATCTGTGGCATCAGGCTTTCCCATTATGATATTGTCACGGATTGTGCCCTTCTTGAGCCATGTCTCCTGAAGCACCATGCCATAGTTGTCACGTAGACTCTCGCGCGTGATTTTTCGGATATCATGTCCGCTCACCTTAATTGTTCCACTGTTTACATCATAAAATCTCATAAGCAGATTGATAATAGTCGTCTTTCCACAGCCTGTCGGACCTACGATAGCCACGCGCTGTCCAGGCTTTACATGGAGATTGAAATCCTCGATAAGCTTTTTATCCGGCACATATGAGAAATAAACATCCTCTATGTCCACACGGCCGTCTGCCTCATCGAGTGTTACCGCATCCGAAGCATCCGGTATCTCTTTTTTCTCCTCAATCAGCTCGAAGATACGAGCAGCACAGGCAAGTGCGTTCTGAAGCTCTGTGATGACACCCGATATCTCGTTGAACGGCTTGGTGTACTGGTTGGCGTATGATAAGAAGCATGAAAGCTGTCCTACTGTGATTCCGCCGGTGAGTGCACTCATGGCACCAAAAATTCCGACTCCGGCATACACAAGACTGTTGACAAAACGTGTACTCGGATTTGTAAGACTTGAAAAAAATGTTGCCCTCAGTGAGCATTTCTGTAATCTGTCATTTATCTCGTCAAACTGCTCAAGCGCCTCATCCTCATGGTTGAAGGCCTGTACGACCTTTTCATTTCCTACTATCTCATCGATGAGTGATGTCTGCTCTCCCCTTGTTCTTGTCTGCAGCTGAAACATGGAATATGTCTTTTTAGTGATAAAGCTTGCCACAAAAAGTGACAGAGGTGTGATGAGCACTACAATGCATGATATCTTCACATCTATTGTAAGCATGAAAATAAGCGTGCCTGCTATTGTTGCAATTCCTGTAAAGAGCTGTGTGAAGCCCATCAAAAGTCCCTCTGAAAATGTATCTACATCGGCGATGATACGGCTGACCATATCACCGTGTGAGTGGCTGTCAATATAGGAAAGTGGCATTTTTTCAATGTTTAAAAATGCATCACGTCTTATATCCCTCACTATGTTGTAGGTCATCCTGTTGTTGCAGATATTTGTAAGCCACTGGGCTGCTGCCGCTATGACGACTATTATTGCTGCTCTTGTGAGGATGGCTGTCATAGCCGTAAAATCAACCTTTCCTTTTCCTACGATCAAATCAATTGCGCGTCCTGTGAGAATTGGAAAATAAAGCGTAAGCGCCACTGTAACAACAGACAGGGCAAGTGAAATTACAAGCAAAGGAATATATCTCTTCATGTAGCTTAATACCTTGCGCATTGTGCCTACTTTATTCATCTTCGCATTATCCGTAGCCATACTCTACACCTCCTTTTGTCTGGTCATATCCGACTCTTTTTTAAACTGTGAATCATATATCTCTTTGTAGGTCTCGCATGTCTCAAGCAGCTTTTCATGAGGTCCGAAGCCAACCATCTGTCCGTCGTCGAGCACTATGATATTGTCCGCAAACTGGATAGATGAGGTACGCTGTGACACGATAAATATTGTCTTGTCACCATGCATGCCCTTTAATGCCGCGCGAAGGCTCGCATCTGTAGCAAAATCAAGTGCCGATGCACTGTCGTCAAGTATCAGTATGTCAGGATCCTTTACAACAGCTCTGGCAATTGTAAGACGCTGCTTCTGACCACCTGATAAGTTCTTGCCGCCCTGCTCTATCATGTAGTCAAGGCCTCCCTCTTTGCCCTTTACAACCTCTGTCGCCTGTGCTATATCGAGTGCCTTCCACATTTCCTCCTCTGTGGCATCATTTTTGCCCCAGCGCAGGTTGTCGGCTATCGTTCCTGCAAAAAGCACTGCCTTTTGCATTACAACACCGATTTTGTCTCGAAGCTGCACTGCATCGTAGTCATTTATATCATTTCCCTGAATCCTTATAGTACCCTTTGTGGCATCATAAAACCTCGGGATAAGGTTTACAAGGCTTGATTTTCCTGAACCTGTACCACCGATGATTCCGATTGTCTGCCCCTTTTGCACTGTAAAGCTTATATCTGTGAGTGTCTCATCGGCCGCTCCCTCATAGGTCATGCAGACATGGTCAAACTCAACCTCAGGTGCGCCATCCTTTGCACCAATGAGCTTAGGATTTTTCTCAGGAAGCTTTGATGGAATAGAAAGCACATCCGCTATACGATTACCGCACGCCACTGCCTTGGTCACCTGTACGATGAGGTTTGCAAGCTTTATCAGCTCGACAAGTATCTGTGACATGTAGTTTACAAGTGCCACAACCTCACCCTGTGTGAGGATTCCTGCGTATACCTGCTTGCCGCCTGATACGATAACAGCGATTGTTGCGATATTTATAATGATAAATGTCAGAGGATTGGTGAGTGCTGAGATTCGTCCTACAACCTGCTGCATATTGGTTAAAAACCCGTTGTCCCTGTTGAAGCTGTCAATCTCATCATTTTGCTTATTGAAAGCTCTTATAACCCTGGTTCCCTCTAAATTCTCCCTGGTATGTGAAAGCACTGTGTCAAGAGAGCTCTGCACCTTTTTGTAAAGCGGTAGGCTTGCAGCCATAACTGAGAATACCACTATTGAAAGCAGAGGTATGGTAACTACAAAAACCATTGCCGCTCTTACATTTACTGTAAAAGCCATCGCCATAGCTCCGAATACAATAAATGGCGAGCGAAGGAAGAGTCGAAGCACCAGATTGACTCCTGACTGCACCTGGTTTATATCGCTTGTCATCCTCGTGATAAGTGTCGATGTGCCCACCGTATCCATCTTTGAGAATGACAGTGACTCTATCTTTTCAAACAATATATGGCGAAGCTTTGTGGAAAAACCGACTGCCGCCTTTGCCGCAAAATACTGTGCTGTGACCGAACTTACCAAACCAACTGCCGCAAGCAGCACCAGCACACCTCCCATCTTCCATATATACGGCTTGTCCGAAGCCGTAATTCCGTTATCAATGATTGCCGCCATGACAAGCGGTACTATAAGCTCAAAGGATGCTTCCAGCAGCTTAAATAACGGAGCACAGATGCATTCCTTTTTGTACTCCTTTAAATATTTTAATATCTGTTTCATCTTTTCCCCTTTCAGATTTTATGTCGCCGATTACAGCTTCACTATTATAGATGATTTTTCTCATATATACAAGAAAAACGATACACTAAAAAACCAGTACCATGCGGTACTGGTTTCATATATCAGCTCTTATGTATATGCTTCTTGATTGCTTCAAAGCTCTCAGAACTGATGACATGCTCTATACGGCATGCATCCTCTGCTGCAATCTCCTTATCAACACCAAGCTTCTCAAGACACTCTGACAAAAGCTCATGTCTTTCGTATATCATCTCTGCTATCTGTCTTCCTGAATCTGTGAGTGTGATAAATCCTGCATCACTAACTGTGATATTGTTCTTCTCTCTAAGGTTTTTCATGGCTATACTCACGCTGGATTTCTTAAATCCAAGCTCATTTGCTATATCAACTGAGCGTACCACAGGAAGCTTCTTGCTGAGAATAAGTATGGTCTCTAAATAGTTTTCTGATGATTCATTGTTTCGCATTTCGAATACCCCCGTGAGTTTATTTTCGTTCGTTTTAATTCAGTTATATTATTATAACATACATTTTATTGTTTGCAAAACTTTTCTTTTGATTTGTACGTGATTTATAAAAATCCAAAAAAATATCAAAATCCCATATTTGTTATTGACTTCTAATTTATGTTAGTGTATACTAACTATCGAATCAGAAAACAAACGTATGCATGATATATTTCTAAATCTTGTATGCCATAAATGTTTAATTATACCAGATAAGACCGGCCGATCACCGGTCTTATTTATTTAATAAAAAAGGTAACTATTTAGCTTATGCGAGGGCTCTCTTTAGCCTGTCAAGTCCTTCCTTAAGCACTGAACCGGGGCATGCGATATTCAATCTCACAAAGTAGCGGCCATTGCCTCCAAACTCAGCCCCCTCCGACAGATAAAGGCCTGTCTTTTCGCGAATCATCTGCGTAAATGCCACAGAATCATCTGTGAGTGCACTGCAGTCAAGCCACATGAGGTATGTCGCATCGGCATCCACTATATGTATCTGCGGCAGGTTTTCTGCCATGAAGCTGCAGACTGTTTTGCGGTTTTCCCAGAGATATTTTCTGAGCTCCTCAACCCACGGCTCACCCTTTGTGAATGCCGCAACTGCTGCCGTGATGGCAAATGCGTTTGGCTCCGCCACCTCATCTGTATTTAATGCGCGCCATACTTTGTGGCGCAAAAATTTATTTGGCACCATCACTGCCGCAGTCTGTAAGCCTGCCATATTAAAGCACTTGGTCGGAGCAATACAGGTGATGCTTATATCGGCGCAGTCCTCTGATGCTGCCGCAAACGGCACGTATGATTTTCCCGGTGCTGTGATGTCGCAGTGTATCTCGTCTGATATGACCGTCACATTGTACTTCCTGCAGAGTGCACCTATTTTCGCAAGCTCATCCTTTGTCCAGATGATACCGCACGGATTGTGAGGGTTGCAAAATATCATAAGAGAGGTCTGTGGATTGGAAAGGTCATGCTCCAACCTGTCATAGTCCACAAAATATCTGCCGTTTTCGTATCCAAGCGGGCTTTCCTGCACATTTACGCCGTTATTAAATATGGAATTAAAAAATATATTGTATACCGGTGTCATGATAAGCACATTCTCACCGGGTGTTGTGAGCTTTCGCACTGTAGATGATATGGCCGGTACGACCCCTGTGCAAAAAATCAGGCTGTCTCTTTCGATTTTAAGCCCATGGCGTCTGTCCCACCACGAAATATACGCATCATTCCACTCATCCGGAATGATGGAATAGCCAAACACTCCGTGAGAAACACGCGCTGATATTGCATCTATTATCTGTGGTGCTGTCTTAAAATCCATATCTGCTACCCACATCGGGAGCTCATTTTCTGCCACATCCCACTTTAGTGAGCCTGTATTTCTTCTGTCTACAATGGTGTCAAAATCATACATAGATTATTTTCCCTCACATATTATCTTAGTCTTTGATGGGTCAACTCTGTCCTTTTCGATAGTCAGTGTGCCAATCTCCTTTGCCCTTATCACTCCACTTGTCGGATTTAAAACACTGTCCACCTTACTGCAAATCTCTGCATCTACCGAAGAATACTCAAATGCCAATGTAGTGTTTATGAGCTTACAGTTTTTCATAACAAGGTTGTCGATGTAGCAAAGCCCCTGCAAGCTCTCGATTGTGCAGTTTATAAGTGTCAGATTCTTTGCGTTCCAGCCAAGGTATTCACCTGTAATAAATGAATCATAGACTGTGACATTTTCCGTATTCCAGAAGGCATCCTTTGAGATAAGCTTTGAATCGTGCACCTCTACATTCCTTGAACCGTCAAACGAATAGTTGCCGACCAGCTGGAAATTCTTCATGATAAGATTATTTGTATTCATGCCAAAATAATCTCCCTTTGCCGAGACATTCTCGATATCGACATGATCACAACCCCAGAGTGTCTCCTGGGCATTTGGAAATGTCACATTTTTAAGTTTTAGGTTATTGCAGCGCCTGAAGTTCTTAGGTGCCTCAACTATTGAATCAGTGACAGAGATATTGTCTGTATACCAAACACCCGCACGCGCCATGTCAAACCATGTACAGTCCTTTACAGCTATGTCACTACAGTACCATAGCGGATATTTCCATCTAAAAAAACAGCCTGTCAGGCTAATGCCATGGCTCTCCTTAAGAGGTGACTCTCCGTCATCAAAAATTGTATCATATATATCCAGGTCGTTGCTTGCAAACAGGGCTCTTTCGCCTGTCAGAAACTCCTGATGGATTTGTTTTCTTTCGCTCATTATATATACTCCTTTTTCCCGGTAATTCTAAATAATTATCTGCCATAAAATCAAATAACCGCCGAGCACATAATATATGCAGCCCGACAGTTATCATTATACCCCAAACCCTACTGAATTTATAGTATTTTATATAAGTTTAATATTAAGAGCATGATATTTACAGCTCAAGCCCGTCAAGTATGCTCTTAAGTGCATCAGCAGACTCCTTGAGCTTTAAAGCTTCCTCACCGTTTAACTCGATTGGGATATCGCTCTCCACTCCGTTTGCTCCAACGATTGCAGGCATTGAGAGAACCACACCGTCGATGCCGTACTGTCCGTGCATCATGTGTGAAACAGGAAGAATAGACTTCTCATCACGCATGATTACCTCGCAGATACGTCTGACTGACATAGCGATACCATAATATGTCGCATGCTTTCGGTTGATTATCTCGTAAGCACTGTTCTTTACATTTGCAGCGATTTCCTCTGTATTCTCCTTGTGCTTGTAGTGACCTCTCATCTCGCACATCTTGTGAAGCTCCACTCCGGAAACATTGGCTGATGACCATGCAACCACCTCACTGTCTCCATGCTCACCTACTATAAATGCATGTACGCTTCGGCTGTCCACCTCAAGATGCTCTCCAAGCGCGTACTTAAGTCTTGCACTGTCAAGCACGGTACCTGAACCGATGACACGCTCCTCAGGAAGTCCTGAAAGCTTCTGTGCCACCTGTGTTAAAATATCTACAGGATTTGCAACGATAAGTAAGATTCCACCGAAATTTCTCTTTGCAATCTCCGGAATGATGCTCTTGAAGATTGCAACATTTTTATTTACCAGATCAAGTCTTGTCTCGCCCGGCTTTTGGCCTGCACCTGCAGAAACAACAATGATAGCAGCATCTGCCACATCATCATAACCGCCTGCATATATCTTCATAGGTCTGGCAAAAGGAATACCGTGGCTTATATCCATCGCCTCTCCCTCAGCCTTGTCCTTATCAGCGTCAATGAGAACTATCTCAGAAAAAAGACCGCTCTGCATAAGTGCAAAAACTGATGCCGAACCAACGAATCCACATCCGATCATGACAGCCTTTCTTGGGTTTGTCTTAACAACTGCGCTAGTTTTATTGCTCATGTACGTTCCTCTCTTTCTTAAACTATAATTCAAATAGTTGCTTTTTATTATAACTATTCATCCCAAACACAAATTCTCAATATCTGCTTTGTTATCAGTAGTTCTGAATAATTATCTTTTATTTATATTATACCCGCATTGTACATATAATCCGTTGTAAAAACAACAAATTACTTGATAAAATACAATCAATAGCCCATTGTTCCCATTTTTATACAATTTTAATGCAGATTTTCACATAAAAAGTGCAATACTAAAAAGCAAACCGGACCAATACAGCTGAATGAATTGTCATTTGGCATATTGATCCGGTTATATTAAAATGCTGCATCCGCTTATTTTGTGCTTGAATTTCTGTACTCAAGCGGTGTCATTCCATACAGCTTCTTGAACTGTCTGTTAAAATGCTCCACATTCTGATATCCTGCCTCGATTGCGATATTCTCAACAGTTGTGATGCTGTTTCTCAGCAGTGTGCGTGCCTTCTTCATCTTGGCATTGGTGACCAGCTCCCCGAAAGTCTTGCCTGATTTCTCCTTTATGTACTTGGAGATATACGGCTCTGTCAGGTTGAACTGTGCAGCCATGTCTGCAAGCGATACTGTCTTGTAGTTGGCCTGGATGAAGTTGAGCATGGCAATATAGCGCTCATCCTTCACGTGACTGTCAGCCTTTGTGGCAAGATAATGGTTTACCGCAACAACAAGCGCTCCGATTGATGCCTTGATGATATCCTCATCCACACCTGCGCCCCAGAACATACTGCCGTCAACTGTGATACCCACATATGCCATAGCCTTTGATGAAGATCCGTGTGAAAGCGCATGCTCCTCGTATACAGTGAGCTCAAAGCTGATGTCAAAATACTGCTTAATTATATTGCTGACTGCATCAAGACGGCCGTTTCCATTGGCATCTACCTTTCTGGTGCTGTCATTGTGTAAAATAACCGCCTCTGCGAAAATGCCGTTTACCTGCTTAAAGTGGCACTCCGGTATAGTGAAATATGGATGAAAATCCACATAATTGTCTGTAAAGATACTGTGTACCCACTCAGGTGAAAGCTCCTTGTGCTCCTCGTCCGATACCTGCTTGACCATGTATCCGACCTGCTCTCTCATCTGCTGTGGCACATTGATACCGAAGCTCTGCTTAAGGATATATGCCACTCCGCCCTTTCCTGACTGGCTGTTGATACGGATAACATCAGCCTCGTATGTCCTGCCGACATCCTTTGGATCTATAGGCAGATATGGAACCGTCCACTTATCAAGCTTCTTTTCCTCTCTCCATGCCATGCCCTTTGAGATTGCATCCTGATGCGAGCCTGAAAAAGCAGAAAAAACAAGGTCTCCCGCATATGGCTGTCTCTCGCCTACCTTCATTCTGGTAAATGTCTCATACTTCTCCCTGATCTCAGGCAGATTTGAAAAATCAAGCTGTGGATCCACTCCGTGTGAGTAAAGATTCATGGCAAGTGTCACGATATCTACATTTCCTGTTCTCTCACCGTTTCCAAACAGCGTACCCTCTATCTCCTCAGCTCCTGCAAGCACACCAAGCTCTGATGTGGCAACACCGCAGCCTCTGTCATTATGAGGATGTAAGCAAAGCACTACTCCGTCTCTATACTTGAGGTGCTTGTCGATATACTCTATCTGTGTGGCAAAAACATGTGGCATAGCATTCTCTACTGTGGTAGGGATATTGATGATGGCCTTATTATCAGCCTTTGGCTGCCATACATCAAGCACAGCGTTGCACACATCAACCGCATAATCCACCTCAGTGCCCGAAAAGCTCTCCGGTGAATACTGGAAACGGAAATTACCGTCAGTCTCTGCTGCAAGGTCTCTCAGTAAAACAGCTCCGTCAACTGCAAGCTGCTTTATCTCTTCCTTTGACTTCTTAAACACCTGCTCGCGCTGTGCAACAGATGTGGAATTGTACAGATGTACAACTGCTCTCGGTGCTCCCTCAAGTGCCTTAAAGGTCTTCTTGATGATATGCTCTCTGGCCTGTGTCAGCACATGTATAGTAACATCATCAGGAATCATATCCCTCTCAATAAGAGCTCTCGTGAAATTGAACTCTGTCTCAGAAGCTGCCGGGAAACCTACCTCGATTTCCTTAAAGCCTATATCTACAAGCATCTTAAAGAAGTCAAGCTTCTCCTCAAGACTCATCGGCTCGATTAGAGCCTGGTTGCCATCACGTAAATCAACCGAACACCACAGTGGTGCTTTATCTATATAATCCTTCTTAACCCAGTCATAAGTACATTCAGGAGGCAGAAAATAACTGCGCTCGTATTTTTCATATCCTTTCATCTTAAAACCTCTTTTCGTTTGAACTGATATAATTGTAACACATAAGCGCAGTTATTGGAATGATTATATTTAATCACTTTGGTTGATGTAATTTAATTTTTTATAAAAATATAATCAACTTTATTGATTTTGATTATTCTAATCAGATATATAGGCTAAAATATCCGGCTAATCCTCTCTCTTATTACCCCAGAAAAACAATGCAACTGTTCCCGGACCGGTGTGGCTTCCTATTGTCGTACCGATATCATTTATCTCTACTTTGCCCTTCATCTTAGGGAAGGCAGCCTCTATCAGATCAGCTACGGCTTTAGCATCCTCATAGCATGCAGAATTTGATATATAGACCTTATCCGAATAATCGGCACCATCCTTGCAGAGTGCCTGCATCTTCACAAGCATCTCCTTTATTGCCTTCTTTTTGGTGCGGATTTTCTCACGCACAATAAGCTTTCCCTCATTGCTCACATTCATGAAAGGACAGATATTCAGCACATTTCCCACGAATCCCGCGGTCTTTGAGATACGGCCGCCCCTGATAAAAAATGTAAGGTCTGATGAGAAGAACCAGTGATTCACCTCAAGTCTGTGCTCCATGGTCCAATCAGCCAGTGTATCAATATCCATGCCGCTATCCCTAAGGTCAGCGAGCTTATCCATCAAAAGACCAAAGCCTGACGATGCTGCCAGCGAATCAATCACATATATCTTTCTGTCAGGGTATTCCTCCTCGAGAGCCTCCTTTGCAAGCCTTGCCGAGTTGACTGTACCTGATATACCGGAGCTTAGTGTACAGTGAAGCACATCATATCCCTCATCCAGAAACTGTCTGAAGTACTCCATGTACTCCTCCTGATTGATCTGCGAGGTCTTTGTCATGGCACCTGCCTCCATTGCCTTGTAGAAATCCGGCAGTGGCATGGACTGTCCTAAATCATCCATATATTCTTTACCGTCAAGCTCATAGTGAAAGCATGCGTACTTAATATTTCTCTCGAGCATATGCTCCCTGGTAAGATCTGCTGTTGAACAGCAGCTAATCACATAATTTGACATATTATTTTTCTTTACCTTTTGACCTTTTATCATTATATGTAGTCAGATACATATGGTATCTCATGATATAAAATATCGTCAAGCTTTGCAACAGCATCGTACGTAGTCTGTATTTTGCCCATCTGCAAAAGCTTCTCGGCACTCTTGTAGCCTAAAAGCAGTGTGGTAAACGTGCCAATAGACATGCTTAGGTGATACTGTGGATTTTTGTCGGTGAGAGCACAGTGCCCCTTCTCAAAATCAATGACAAATGTGCCATTGTTCCACGGAAGAAGGTCATCTGCTATCTCAAAGCTAAAGCAGCCGCCCGGGCCATCCGGGTCACAGTTATACTGTGATATAAACTGCGCCACGTCGATGATTCTGCCCATGGCGTATGGTCTTATTGTCTCCTTTATATCACTGTCATCGAGCTCAAAAGCGATGGGCTCGCTGTAATAGTTGTTGCCTCTGACCTCATCAATCATGGAATCGTGCGCATGAATGTACTCCCACAGACCAAGCTGCGCCTCACGGTTTAAGTAGATGAGCTCCTTGATGTGCATGACATCGGAGCTGATAAGATACACCATATAGCCACACGGTTCATCATCCTCGTTATAGTAGATGGCAACCATCGTATCGTCCTCATCCCAGCGGAAGTACTCCTCCCAAGCCAGATTGTTTCTGTACAGACAGCCGTGAGTCTTCGCGGCAAAGTGAGTATGAAGCTTCTTAAACTGCTCGTCATCCCACTGCACACGGCGCACATAGCCGGGCTCCTTAAGCTTTGTAGGAATCTGTCTGTCCTTTATCACATATGTCATCTTGTTTGAGATAATCTCCCAGCCAAGCCCTCTGTAAAGAGGTATGGAGTATGGATACAAAAGGGCAAACGACTTGTTGCTATCTCGCATCCTCGTAAGACTCTTTCTCATAAGTTTCTTCATGAGACCATGGCCGGTGTACTCAGGATACGTGCACACACTTGTGACAAAGCCTACCTCGTAGCGCTCACCATATATATTCATATCGAGCGGATATACAGCAAACTGAGCCACAAGCTCCTCTTTTTTGTCTATGATATTGAAGCAGCCAAGCACATCGGCTCTCTCAAGCACCGGAAACTTCGACTGCTTGATTTCATCATCCTTCCAACCGGTCTCGGCAAGATCTGCCTCTGTTACCTGAAAAGCATAACGAAGCAGTGCATTGTACTCCTCCGCATCATCCTTTGTCAGTACTCTTATCTTAAATTCATCTGATTTAAAAGAATGCATAGTGTCCTTTCTCGCCTGTCTTTACTGTATACATCAGATCGTCCGCCTTTTTAATGAGCTCGGTAATCTGACTCTCACTGGTAACATTTCTCTCATATGAAATGCCGATGGAGCAGGTGATATTCTTCTCCTCATTAAACTCAACGTCATGGTTGAGATATTTCTTTATCTGGCTGCTGAAGCCATCCGCCTCTGCAATCCTCGCATAGATATCCTTTGCAATATTCTCAAGCTCGTATCTGGCGCATGACTCAATGACTATGATGAACTCATCACCGCCATATCTGCTCACAAAGCCTCTGTCCTTAGCAACTTCCTTGAACACAAAGGCCATCTCCTTAAGTATCAAATCTCCCACATCATGACCATACGTATCATTATAATGCTTGAAGTTGTCCAGGTCAATAAACATAAGCCCCACATCCATTCCACCGGATGTAACACTTATGCGCTTTTCAAGCTTTTCAATCTCCTGATACATACCTGCTCTGTTATAGATACCGGTAAGCATGTCAGTGACAGCTGCCTGCTTCAGCCTCTTGTTCATCTCATTGGCCTTCTCATTTGCCTCAATACGGGCAATGGAATACTCAAGCTCTCTGAATAACAGCTTGAAAATGCTCAGATCATCCTCATTGAGCATGTATCGCTCGATTGAGCCATGCCAGTTGTCCTTCATGCGCACATATGCTATGAGTACACTTGAAAGTGCATCATTCTTGATAAAAGGCACTGCGACAAATGAGCATACATCATCCACGCCGAAATACGAGATGACATTTTCATACTCGTAGAAGCCCTCTGCAATCTTTGATGTGGCAATGCCCTCCGGATAGTCTATCATGATATCACATATGCCCTTTATAACCTCATCTGTCATATCACAGCCCGTATCATTATAAAGCACCTGTGGCTCCTTCGCGTGCAGATCTATGATCAGCGCACAGTCAAGACTGAAATGATTGATGAAATTGCTCATGGCATTTTCAATCATGGTGTCCTTCTTCTGGTCATTGACATCGATAATGGTCTGCCATATGGAAATAAACTCCATCTGACGCTTTGAGCCCTGATAATCCTTTTCGAGCCCATGCTGCTTTACAAGCATATTAATCTGCCGCTCATTGATATGGCCATCACTCAGTGACTCTAGGTTGATATTTTTTAACATGTCAAGCGGAGCTGCCTCTGCTATTTCATGCATCCTTTTATTGTGTGCCTCTAAAAGTATTCTCTCATGCTCTATAAGCTCATTTTTGCCGAGCAGCTCAAACAGCTTCATCCTGCTTTCCCTGTATATCGAATATGCAAAAAATTCGTTTCCCTCCGCATTAACGAGATATCTCTCCGCATCCTCAAAACGTAAAAAGGCTTCTTCCTTTTCACCATCGTGCCACAAGAGCATGGCTGATGCAAAGGAGTAAAGGAACATCTCATCATCGCATCTGGAATAGTCATGGACTGCCTCAGTTCTTGTGGTGTCAATTACTCTGTAGATGACATAATTAAGAAACTGCTTGCAGCTGAGCAGATAGCGCTCACAGCTGAATCTGTCACCCGAAAATATAGATGCAAGCGCAAGAAGCGCATATACCTTACTCGTGTTGCACACTCTTAAGCTGTTTAGATGAAGCTTTATAATAGTCTTCATGGCAACTAAAAGTGCATGGACAGCCTCCTTATAATTGCCCTGCATGATATAGTTAAGAGACTTGTTATAATACACCTCAGCTATATCCTCCGGCATCTTCAGGTAATATAACATATTGATTGCAGCATTGTAATAATTGTCAACCAGCTCATTTTTACCCATGGCACTTAAATTGTAGCCTATAGACGTAAGCACTCTCGCAACATATATATTGCCGTGCCCCTTCATGAACTCGTATGTACGGATAACATATAAAAAGGCTATCTCATTGAGACCGCTTGTGCTGGCAAGCATAATAGTCTTCTGATATGCATCATACACAAGCTGCTCATTTCCTATCTCCTTCGCAAGCTCAAGCCCCTTCGTAAAATGCTTTAGTAATGATTCATCATAAAAGGACTGCTTCACCACATCCCGGCTATTGTCGTATGCGTAAATATATATATGTGCCAAATGATTCCTGTAGCCGTGCTTTATGAGCTTTTCTATAATTTCATCACTGACAGGTATATCCTGTACACAGAAGAATATATTGTACCAGCCTGACATCTTTATCATGACTGACAAAAGCTCTGCCTTAAATATCAGTGTGTCATCCTCTGCCAAAACTGCATAGTCATAGGCACTCTTTGCACTGTTTCCGGCCTTCTCAAGCTTGCCCTGATACATATAGCAGGTGCCCTTCATGAAATAATACAGCGAAAGATAATGCTCACTGTCATTTTCCGGTATCAGCGCCTTGTATTCATTCGTGAGCTCAATCGCTTTGGACATCTCTCCAAGTAAAACAGACGTCCTTGCATAGACCATATAAAAGCGGCGCAGGCTTTTCTCATCAATCCATGCATCCTCAAACTTAAGCTTATGCTCTATAATGCGGCAGCCTCTCCTTGCCTGCTCAAAATCCAGAAACTCCATGATATTTGATGCTTCCTGGATGCTCTGCTCAAAGTTCATAGTGATATACAGCTCATCATCATTTGTAGTTTTTACGTTATTTTTAAGCGGTCCGGCACTGCCTATATAGTATATGGCGCTCCTGTCCTCAAGCGACTCAACTATACGATCCCACACCTCAACAGTACTGTCAGTACCCTTGACTATGGCATTGACACCTAACACGATACCGATATTGGCGCATGGATTGTCAATCAGATACTTGATGGTCTCAATTGAACTCTTAGACGCCATCTGGAATCTGTTTATCACAATCATCAAAGGCTTCACCTCAGAAAGCTTCTTGAGCATGTCAGCTATGGCCATCGTCATGCGTCTCTGCTCATATGCCACCTCATTTAACAGCACTGTCTCCTCTCTGAAGCACTCACCTGTCTCATAATAGCTGTTTAACACCTGTCTGTGCAGATAGTACACACCGCACTCCTTCTGGAAATCATCAAAGCTTCCGCCTATAAAGCGCCTGTGCATATTGCATATGATGTCCAAAAATGGCTCATAAGCTCCGACCAGCGTATTGTAAGAGAACTCACTGTATGCAAAAAAGACGTTATCCTCATTGCTTTGATAACGTCTTATAACCTCAAGATTTTCAATCGAAAAATCATTGCTATAATTCGCCATTACGATATTTCGAGTCTCTTTTCCTATGCGATTGTAAATCTGCTCGATTACCCCGCTATAATACTTCTCTATCATCTAATTACCCCATCATGTTCCAAAGCCGACACAGTGTATATCAATCCTCCTGTAATCAGGCTTTTCCGAAATAATCCTAAAACCATAGTAGACCAAAACTCCTAAAAAGTCAATCTTTTGACTCAATAATGATAAATTTTCCTCTATGGATATCAATCAGTGCATGATCATCGACTATTTCATTGGATATGCCAAGCGATGTAAACCTGTCAAAGGAATAATCAGTAACAGGATACTTAAAGCCCTTAAGGCTTACCTCATTGTCGTCTGTCAGTGCTATAAGAGATACAAACCTGCCATACTGTGCTGATTTTTCAATGGTTACCGGCTTATCTGCCATCCTTATGCGGTTGTTTGTATCGATAATGCTGATATCAGTTCCACTTTCCAGGCCTATTCCCAAAAGTGAAATATTTCCAAGCACATGGTCTATTCTGCTGCCTGTTGCTCCAAGCAGCACTATGCTTCGTGCTCCCTCGCTTATTGCCAGTCTTATGGCATACTCTGTATCGGTATCATCCTTTATGGGATTGAGCCTGCGTATCTCAGTCTGTCCCTTTCTCTCAAAATACTCCAATGCATTTGTCGTAGTCGAATCGAAATCACCTACAATTATATCAGGTGTGACACCGTTTTCGTACAGAAAATCCATTCCGCTGTCAGCCGCAATGATAGCATCTATTCCGTCAGTCTTTATCTCGTTTAAGCCAAATTCCTTATCTATTTTTCCACCACATACAATCAAATACCGCATTTTATCCACCCTCTCCTTAATAACATATCCACATTTGCTTAAGCCCCGGAAGCATTTCCGTTTTAACCTGCATCTGTTACATCATGATATTCAGAAAACCCTTTACATTTTCTTCTATATCTCCGCTAAACACCGCACTTCCCGCAACAATGATATTGGCTCCTGCCGCAAGCAGTGTCTCAACATTCTCCAGATTGACACCACCGTCCACCTCTATATCAGCCTTGTTTGCGGTTTTCTCAAGAAGCGCCTTTAGGTCGCGCACCTTGTCTACAGTGTACGGAATAAGCTTTTGTCCTCCAAAGCCCGGATTTACCGTCATGATAAGCACCATATCCACCTTAGGGAGCACATACTCTATAGCAGAAAGCGGAGTAGCCGGATTTAATGCTACACCTGCCAGTATGCCCTTTTCCTTTATTGCCTCGATTGTTCTGTCAAGATGCTTGCATGCCTCCGCATGGACTGTGATGATGTCAGCGCCTGCCGCCGCAAAATCATCTATGTATCTGACCGGCTCATCTATCATCAGATGCACATCAAACATGCGCTCTGTGCACTTTCTGATTGTCTTTATGACCGGCAGTCCTATTGATATGCTTGGAACGAAGCTGCCGTCCATAACATCTATATGTACATATTGTGCTCCGGCCTCATCAAGCTGCTTAAGCTGCTCTCCGAGTATTGAATAATCCGCTGATAAAATTGATGGTGATAAACAGTTCATGTTTTCCTCCGTTTGATTATGCTTTAAATTAATACTTTTGTCTGTTTTTAATCTCCTCATACAGAAGCTTATAGTTATCATACCGCACCTGCGATATTTTCCCTTCTGAAAGAGCCTCCTTGACACCGCAGTCCGGCTCATTTATATGACTGCAGCCCTGAAACCTGCAATACGGCTCATATTCTACAAACTCCGGATAACAGGTCCACAGATCCTCCTTTTCAAAGCCCGGCACATCCATCGAGCTAAAGCCCGGTGTATCCATGATATACGTGCCATCCTTTATCGGAATAATCTCAGAATGTCTGGTCGTGTGCTTTCCGCGCTCTATTTTCTCACTTATATGTCCGGTCTCCATCTGCACATCATCCTGCAGACAGTTAATGATAGATGACTTGCCAACTCCCGAGGGACCTGCAACCGTGGTCGTCCTTCCCTCTAAAATGTGCTTTATCTCATCTATGCCCTCACCTGTTTTCGTGCTGGTAAAAAGCACTCTATAGCCAGCCGGCTCGTATATGCTTTTAAGCTCCTGCTGCTCTTTAGGTGTGATTAAGTCCTTTTTGTTGAAGCATATGGTAACCTGGACATGCTGGTACTCCATCATACACAAAAACCTATCAAGCAGGTTGAAATTGGGATCCGGCTTTGCGGATGCAAAAATAACCAAGGCCATGTCTATATTGGACACAGCCGGCCTGATAAGTTCGTTTTTCCGTGGCAGTATACGCTCGACATTGCCTATGTGCTTTTCCTCGTCGAGGACTGCTATATCGACTGTATCGCCTACCAGTGGCTTTATCTTTTGTTTTCTGAAGGTGCCTTTTGCTTTGCACTCGTAGAGAGTGCCGCCTGTGGCAGTTTCTTTTGCTTCTTTGGTTTCTTCTACGTAGACGTAGTAGAAGCCGGCAATTCCTTTAATAATTTTTCCTGTCATGGTTTTCCTTGTGTGCTTTTGTATTTGCAGGAGTCACGCTTTCGGCGGGGTGCATGCCGCGCTTTGAGGTTGTGTGGGTGGCGGTGGCAGGCATATATTCCTCTAAAAAAATATGAAGCCAGCCCCGGGCTCTCCTACGGACAGGCTATGGCTTGCTCTGCCCTGTTCTTTCCTCGGTAGGTTTATGACACCCCGGGGCATTTCATATTTTTTCCTCGGAACACATGCCTGCCCCGCTTCCTTAGTTTCTCTCCGCGAGTTCAGGTTTTCGTCCGCGGGTTGATGCGGTAGTTGGGTGCGGATAGCACCCACTTTGTGGGTGCTATCCGGTGGTTGCTATAGAGTGTGTATACAAATACTATTGCTATGTGGAAAACTTGACGTAGCTACGCTACTGCTCGTTTTCCTTGTACCCCACGCAATGGCAATATCTACCTCTTTTTAGCTATTCCGGTTTATAATAATTATTTAGCGTCTCTTATGCTTATGGCACGCTATACGTTACTGGATCAAGTGTGACAGTTGCAGGATTTCCTGCTTCATCTGTTTCCCCTGTCTGAACTGTCCAAGTAACCACAATACTTCCTGTAGCTTCTTTCATTGTTCCGGAAACTGTAAATGATGACGTATTTTCATATGAACCCTTATCGTATACAGTTCCACTTTTACCTACAAGCTTATACTCTGCTTTTACTACAGTTCCCTCTCCACTATAACTAATTCCTTTACTTACGTTAGTTGATATCTCCTGCTTACCCTTACTGAGTGTCAGTGTGATTGTGGTGCCCGCGGCTACGGTTTCACCGGATTTGGTCTGGCTGATTACGCTGCCGGCGGGTACTGTGTCGCTGTACTGGGAGTCGGCATAGGTGTACTTGAGCCCTGCTCCTGCGAGGGCGCTTTCTGCATGTGACTGTGAGGCACCTACTACGTTTGGCACGGTGATTGGCTTCTGGCCCGGTGAGAGGGTGACTGTTACTGTGCTGCCCTTTGCGGCCTGTTTCTTTGCTGATGGTGACTGTGCTGTTACTACATCTGCTGCTACACTGTCATTGTAATCTCCATACTCGAAGGTGACACTAAAGCCTGCTGACTCGAGTGTACTCTTTGCTGAGCTCTTGGTCTTTCCGATTACACTTGGTATCTTGACCATCTCTGATGTACTATCACCTTTTCCTGCGATAACTACATTAATCTGTGAACCACGCTTTACTGTATCTCCGGCCTTGACATCCTGCTCAAGGATTGTGCCATCCTTTGCATCTGACTGCTTTGTCTCAAATGCAAATACTGTGAGGTCAAGCTTTAAGCGGTCTACTGCCTTCTGAGCATCCTCCACTGACATGCCTCTGATGTCAATCATCTGGCCCTCTGTCTCAGTCTGTGTCTCTGACTCTGATTCAGACTCGGTCTGTGTCTGTGACTCTGTCTGCTGTGACTCTGAGTTCTTTTTGCCGCCAAACTTAAACACTCCTGCCACTGAAAGTGCAAGATATATGATAACTATTACAATGATTACGGCTGTTACTATACCCATGATTGTGATTGCTTTATCCATCTTTGGATTTAAAAGCTTGCCGTCATCATCATCGTCTTCGTCGTCTTCGTCTTCTTCGTCATCATCGTCGTCTAAGAGTGACTCATCATATTCATCATCATCGTCTTCATCGTCAGCATACTCATCACCATTATCTGCATCGGTATCATCATCGTTTAAGTCCTCTGCAACACCTCTGCCTTCTTTTATCTTGTCAAGCTCCTCCGGGCTTATAACCTTGGTCTTGCCACCGTCAACGAGTGGTGCTATTGTAACGAAATCCTCATCAGGATGCGCAAGAGAGCGCCTTATGTCTGTGAGAAGCTCCTCAATAGTCTGGTATCTGCGGTCCGGTGTCTTTTGTGTACACTTTAAGATGATTTTCTCAAAGCTGATTGGCAGATCCGGTGCGTAGATGCTTGGCCTTGCAATCTCCTCCTGTAGGTGCTGCAGTGCAACTGCCACTGTGGTATCACCGTCAAACGGCACACGGCCTGTAACCATCTCAAACATTACGATTCCCAGTGAGTAAATATCACTTCTGCCATCGACGAAGCCGTTTCTTGCCTGCTCCGGAGATGCATAGTGTACTGAGCCCATCACATCTGAGCTTATTGTATTTGAAGATGTAGCCTTTGCAATTCCAAAGTCTGTCACCTTTACCTTGCCATCTGTAGAAATAATGATATTCTGCGGCTTGATATCACGGTGAATGATATTTTTATTGTGAGCGGCCTCTATGCCCCTTGCCACCTGGATTGCAATACTTGCAGACTCCTTGAATGACAGCTGGCCCTTTTTCTCGATATAAGTCTTAAGTGTGATACCCTCGACATACTCCATGACAATGTAGTACAGACCATTCTCGCTGCCTACATCATAGATATTTACGATATTTGGATGCTCAAGTCCTGCTGCTGACTGTGCCTCAGCACGGAACTTGGTCACAAATGAACTATCCTCCGAAAACTCCTGCTTTAAAACCTTTATAGCTACAAAACGGCTCAGTATATGGTCTTTTGCCTTGTATACATCAGACATGCCGCCTGCGCCAACCTTGCTTAGGATCTCATATCGATCCGATAAAAAACTTCCTATCTCTAACATCTGTTATTACCTCGTCTTAAAATGGTTTAATAATCATTACAGTGATATTATCGCGGCCACCGTTTGCATTGGCCATGGCGACAAGCTGTGACGCTGCTGTCTCGATATTATCATTTTGCCTAATAGTATCGCATATTTCTTTATCTCTCACCATATTGGTAAGTCCGTCTGTACACAGAAGAATCCTGTCGTCCTCACATAGCTCGACCTCAAAAAAATCTGCCTCCACATGATCTGCTGCCCCGACAGCTCTCGTGATGATATTCTTGTCCGGATGAACTCTCGCCTCGTCGGCATTTATCTCACCCATCCTGACCATCTCATCAACCAGTGAATGATCCCTGGTAATTTGTCTGATCTGCTCTGTGCCACCTACAATATAAAGCCTGCTGTCACCTATATTGGCCACAAAAAGCTTGTTTCCTATAATAGTTCCTACGACTAAGGTGGTACCCATTCCACGCTTAGCTTCATCCTCACGAGACTCAGCCACCAAAAGCTCATTTGCCTTGTTGATAGCCTCTTTGATGATGGATACCGGTTCATCCCCGGCATTTCTCGATACCGATGCAACCACACGCTCTATAGTGTATCTGGAAGCATAGTCACCGGCTTTGTGTCCTCCCATTCCATCTGCTACGATGAAAAGATTCGGAAGATTTCCTACTGCAGTGTCAGACGAGAAATAAAAATCCTGATTCATCTCACGAATAGCACCTGCATCCGTAATGGAAAACGTCTTCATCTAGTTTATTCCTCTCTCTTTATCTATATGCTTCTTGCGAAGCTGTCCACAGGCACCGTCTATATCTCTGCCCATTTCCCTTCTAATAGTAACATTAATTCCGTTTTTTTCAAGCCTATTTTTAAAAGCCTCTATAACACCCTTGTTGGACTGCACGTAATCGCGCTCCTTTATCGGATTTACCGGAATCAGATTTATATGGCAGTTCATGCCATGCACGAGTGCCGAAAGCTCTGCTGCATCCTCGGCTGTATCGTTCACTCCGCCTACCAGGCTATACTCAAAGGTGACTCTGCGGCCGGTCTGTGCAAAATAATATTTGCATGCATCGACCACATCATGTATATCATAACTGTTTGCAACCGGCATGAGAGCTTTTCTCTTTTCCTGGTTGGAGGCATGCAGTGAAAGCGCCAGCGTGATAGAAAGCTTTTCATCTGCAAGCTGTCTCATGCGCGGTACTAGACCACATGTGGAAACTGTCAGATTGCGCTGGCTGATATTGATACCGTTTTCATCAGTAAGAAGCTCTATAAAGCGCAGCAGATTGTCGTAATTGTCAAGCGGCTCACCTGTCCCCATGACAACTACATTTGAGATGCGCTCTCCTATGTCCTTGCCTATCTGATAAATCTGGTCAATCATCTCAGACGGCCTAAGCCCCCTAACGAGACCATCAAGAGTAGATGCACAGAATCTGCACCCCATCCTGCAGCCAACCTGCGAAGATATGCATACAGAGTTTCCATGCTTGTACTTCATAAGTACACTTTCTATGACGTTGCCATCATCGAGTGCAAAGAGATATTTTCTCGTGCCGTCGAGCTTTGACACCTGCACCTCCTCTTTTTTTAGCGAGATGAGTATTGCATTGTCCTTTAATACCTGTATGAACTTTTTTGAAATATTGGTCATCTCATCAAAGCTGTCCACATGCTTCACATGAATCCACTCATATATCTGCTTCGCACGGAATTTCTTCTCTCCGAGCGATATGATAAACTCTGTGAGCTCGTCCATATTCATTGATTTGATGTCGGTTAGTTGTTCTTTTATCTGTTCCATATTATTTTTATTAAATCTGCATTTAACTATTGTTTTTAAACCAATTTAT
>OMDD01000298.1_pt1 | contig 26937 bp, 15 predicted proteins | sample 1674331 | NCBI WGS metagenome assembly OMDD01 (sample SAMEA103958164, study PRJEB25191) | human gut metagenome | biome: human-associated habitat [ENVO:00009003]; feature: intestine environment [ENVO:2100002]; material: feces | place: Germany | collected 2013/2015
TTGCCACGATAATGATAGCCACGCTTTCAACCTGTGCGCAATTGGAACGTGATAACATCTCATTCCGATTGCAGTCAGGACGGAAGCGATATATAGAGAAAGGTGTAAAACTCGGACGCAAGGTAGGCTCTGTAAAAACGGTAGAACAGATGAAAGCCGAATATAGGGAAGTAATAAGTTTACTCCGCATGGGGTATTCCATTCGGGATGTAGCAAAGCTATGTGGTAAGGGCATTAGTACGGTGCAACGAGTGAAAAGTAGGCTCAACTTATAGTGAGTAATTGTCATTAAGTTGCTAAATAGACGTAAAAACCACTACCTTTATGCGAGATTGTGATGTATTATATTTACCTTTGCAGTTAAATTCGCATCTTAATATGGCAAATAAAGAATTAAACAGGCTAAAAGTTGTTCTTGCTGAAAAGAAGAAAACGAACAAATGGCTTGGTGAACAATTGGGAAAGGACAAGACTACCATATCAAAATGGTGTACCAATACTTGTCAGCCAGATTTGAGTAATCTTATGAAGATAGCCAAACTGCTTGAAGTAGAAGTTGCAGACCTTCTCAGAGAAGATAATGTAGACTGATAAAATGGCAACAGATAATAAAGGCAACAGACCCTCAATAGGGAGTGGCGATTATGCCGAAATACTGCAACACGCTGTCGCAGTAATTGAACACGCACGGACAGAAATAGCCCGGAATGTCAATGGTTATGTATCTACCGCCTATTGGGAAATTGGTCAAATGCTTCATGAACGCAAGATAGAAAGCGGATATGGCGACCGTGTGGTCAGACGGTTGTCAACGGATTTAAAAGAGCGCTATCCGAAGATGGGCGTTTCACCACGAAATCTGTGGGATATGAAGAAATTCTACGAACGCTTTTGTCACTCAGATATAAAAGTGCGACAAGCTGTCGCACTTTTGCCTTGGGGGCATATATTGCGTCTTCTTCAGAGAGTTGGTGATGATGATGCAGCAATGCTTTTCTATGCAAAGGAGACACGCTCTAAAGGTTGGAACCGCGACTTGCTACTCAATGCCATTAAACTCAATATGTACGAGACACAGGCTTTGGCACGAGTAGATAACAATTTCGACCGCACTCTTCCTGCCGAACAAGCGCAGTATGCCAATGAAGTATTTAGCAGCAGCTATAATCTCGGATTCTTGGGAGTAACGAGTCCTATTTTGGAGCTTGAACTTGAAGACCGCCTTGTAAAAGCTATCACCCGTTTCCTTATGGAACTCGGTAATGGCTTCACATTCATTGGCAACCAGCATGTGTTGGAATACAATGGTAAAGAAAGTAAAGTGGATATGTTGTTTTTCCATCGTGGACTACGCTGCCTTGTTGCTGTTGACTTGAAGATAGGTGCTTTCAGACCAGAGTATGCAGGTAAGATGAACTATTATCTGTCTCTGCTTGACCGCCTTGAACGTGGCACAGACGAGAACCGTTCCATCGGCATCATTCTCTGTGCTGAAAAAGACCGTGTAGAGGTGGAACTTGCGCTTGAAGATATGGGCAAGCCTATCGGAGTGGCAGATTATCAGTTGATAGTACCGAAAGAGAAATTACAGAAAGTCCTTGCTGATGAGATAAAGGCGTTTAGTGAGGAAAAAGAAATTAGGAAAACAATAAACGCTTATGGATAGGATTGATTTCATAGAAACGCGCGAAGATATAGTCCAAAACATCAAAACGCTTTACTCTTACCTCGATGGCAAGGTGGATAACGAACATAAAGACTGGGCTATCCAAAGGATGTCCCAAGGGAGAAACTATGTCATAGAAGTTGTAGATTCTCAAATATACTTTGCTCCAAGCCGTTTTGTCGGATATATTGACAACACGATGGAAAAGCATGAAGCCAACCCGGGCAATGGCACTGAGACTGACAACAAGATAAAGATTTTCTACCAGAAAGTACAGGATGTCAAACTTGATTCCTTGTTACAAAAAGCCATGTCTGAATACGGTATTGTTGTGGGGGCAAAGAAATATTGGATAAGCAAAGACACAACGGTAGACGATATAGTACGAATAGCGCAACATGGCGCAACATATAGTCCATTAAACATGAAATATGATAAATACTGGCACATACAAATGCATCTTCCAGAAGGGAAAAATGGCACGGAAATAGATCCAACACTCATGCTATTAGAGAAAGAGCCAGTGATTGGTACAGGAGAATGGGACGACAAACAGTGTGACAATTTCAAGCATATAGACAGCGGAAACATTGTTCTGGTAAGAAAAGGAGGTCAGGCTATCGCCATATGCCAAATCATAGGGGAAAATTTCACTGATCCAAATTTGTCAGAAAAGTACATTAACGAGAATTTCAGAAAGGTGCACATCTTAGCATGGGCAAACGAATACAAACAACCCCGCCCAGGGCTTTTCACCCAAGGAACATTCTCTCCCTGCGGAGAATGGACAGAACAGTATAAATATATAGACGGATGGCTCGAAAACATGAAAAATAAAGCTTTTACGAACAAGTGTGCCAATCTACTGAAATCCAAGCACAACATAATCCTTCAAGGTGCTCCAGGCACTGGCAAGACCTATAATACGGCAGCCATTGCGCTCAGTGTGCTCGGTATAGACGGAGTAAACCTTGACAATCACGATGAAGTAATGAAGAAATATGAAGAGTTGCAGGACGATCGCATATTCTTCACGACATTCCATCAATCTCTTGACTATGAGGATTTCGTCGAAGGTTTGAAACCTCGCGTTCAGACGAACGAGAATGGCGAAAGTCTTGGCGTGACCTACGAGCCAGAAGACGGCATCTTCAAACGAGCATGCAACGCTGTGGTGACCGATGACAGCAAGGATATTATAGAGTGCATTGATGATTACCTGCAAAAGATAAAAGGATTTGAGAACCGTCGGGAAATACCTACGGTAACCGGGAAATCATCGTTGTATGTATGGTGGAAAGAGGGGAACAAGACCGTCAACAGTAGAAGTACAAACTCTACAAGTCAACGCGAGGAAAGTTACTCTCCTTCTCCACTGAACATCGAGAAAATCAAGGCTCAAGCCTTGGGAAAAGGATGTGAGAACAATTGGCAGCAATATGCTCAGGCATTCATTGAAGCGGTCAAGAAAGAATATCACGCCAAGACTGACAAATCAGTGGTACTCATCATTGATGAAATAAACAGAGGAAATGTTTCCAAGATATTCGGAGAACTGATTACATTGCTTGAAGCAGACAAACGAGACAAAGGCAATCACCCCATAAAAGCGACATTACCATACTCCAAGACATTGTTTGGCGTGCCAAGCAACCTGTACATCATAGGCACGATGAACACAACAGACCGAAGTACGGGGACGCTTGACTATGCCCTCCGTCGCCGCTTTGCATTTGTGACATTAAAGTCTGACCCGAATGTGATAGTCAAACATTATGAGAAATTGGGCAACGATGACTTGAAAGCAATAGCCATCGACTTGTTCAACAATATCAAAGCCTTCATCACAAACCCAAAATATCTGTGTGGCGACTTGTGTATTGACGACCTGATGGTGGGCCACAGCTACTTTATGGCATCCTCTAAAGAAGAACTACAATGCAAGATGGAATTTGAAATAATACCGCTCATTGCCGAATACATCAATGACGGCATCTTGACCGTGAACGACCAAGAGAAAGAAAAGGCGTTCGATGCCTGGGTGTCCCTCCACCCCGTGCAGATAGTAAACAATGAGGATGAAGAAAATATAGATGAAGAAGACGAATAGAATGATACAACTCCAAGAACACGAACAACTATGTAAGAATAACTTACCCGTTGAAAAACGAAAGGTACGATGACCTTCAACTCATTCAATGGGATAAGCCTATGGACAATAGTGCATGGGGGTACTATGCCTCATTCAAAATTGGAGCAGAATGGATTGACAAGCAAGAAGCATTGGTAGTTACGGCAAAACGAGGAATGGAGAAAATCGATTTCCTGCGCATGTTTATGACATGCTTCTGCTCTGACCTTGCGGTGGATTCGTTTTCCCAAATCTATTCCATTGATTTGGAGAAGCCTGCCATTGTAGCCCCTGCATTGAGCAGTATTGTTAGTCCCCTTATCGTGTTTCATTTCATAGGAGTGGTAAACAGAATCAAGTCGTTAAGAAAAGGATATGTCCAGCGCCAAGAGAACCTTAAGAAGGTGAAGGGGCATATCAAGATGCTCAAAAACGAACGCATCAATATCGCCGCAAAACGATACGACCGTATTTATTGCGAATACGATGACTACTCAGTAGATACTCAAGAGAACAGACTGTTAAAGAAAGCCCTTGTCTTCTCTCAGAGATTTGTCGCCAAGATAAATCGCAATAATGTAGTATATTCAAAAGTCAACCAGATGGTAACGAAAGCACTGTCGAAATTTGATTATGTGAGCGATGACATCAACATCAATTCCATTGGGCAGATACGCTCCAATAAACTCTATCGGGAATATGCGGAAGCCATACGATTGGCCAAGGTCATATTAAAGCATTTTGACTATAGTCTCTCAAATGTGGAAGCCACGGAGAATAGTGTCACGCCGTTTGTGCTCGATATGTCATTACTATACGAACATTATGTGTACGGTTTGTTGCATGAAGCTTATCGAGAGAGAATCAGTTACCAGTATCGGGGAGAAACTGGACTACCAGACTTTTTATACAAGTCGAAACATTACAATGCTATACTGGATACCAAATATATCCCCAAATATGAGAAAGGGACGCTTGACAAATACGTCATTAGACAACTGAGTGGCTATAGTCGTGATCTAACAATTTTGAGAAAGTTAGGATATGAAGACATTGACGAAGACTCACCGACTCCTTCTGTTCCGTGCATCATTATATATCCCAAGGAAAGTGGAGATACTACCAATCCATTCAAAAGCAATAAGCTGAAAGATCTTTGCACGAGACATCTAAAAAAAATCTCGAGGTTTTACAAAATAAGCATCTCTGTTCCAACTATTAGCAGATAAACGAGAAAATTATCGACCTGTACGGTTGAAATTACCCAACACGTTTGTAAGGGCAAAAGCGTTAAAACAGGCTCTTGATGCTATTAGTGAGAGATTGCTACGAGAATTACCAGGATTAAGAGGTTTTTCTTCTGGTAACTTGAAGAAAATGTTAAGGACAATAATAACATAGTGACATAATAGTTATGGCAAAGAAATTTGAAATACGAAACAGTACGGCAGAGTTTCTGACTTTTGTGGCGGAAGGTAAGGAACAGGGCATTCAGGTGCTATATAAGGACGAGACGGTATGGGCTACGCAGAAAGCAATGGCTGTGCTTTTTGATTGTTCCGCTGATAACATCGGTTTGCATCTGAAGAACATATATGACACAAATGAATTGAACAAGAAGGCAACTACCGAGAAAATCTCGGTAGTTCAACAGGAAGGTGCGAGAGAGGTGCGACGCAACACGCTGTTCTACAACCTTGATGCAATCATTTCTGTGGGCTATCGAGTCAACTCCATCCGTGCCACACAGTTCCGCCAATGGTGCACCTATGTCATCAGGCAGTTCTCTCTTCGGGGCTATATCATAGACAAGAAGCGTATGGAGAACGGCTCGTTTATCGGTGAGGACTACTTTGAGCATTTGCTGGCGGAGATACGTGAGATTAGGTTGAGTGAACGAAGATTTTATCAAAAGCTTACGGATATATACGCTACAGCTGTTGACTACAATAAGGATGCACCTAGCACACGTTTGTTCTATAAAAAAGTTCAGAATAAGATGCATTATGCAGTGCATGGGCATACTGCGGCAGAACTTATCGTAGAAAGAGCCAATGCGGAGAAAGAGCATATGGGACTGACCTCTTGGGAGAATGCGCCTGATGGAAAGATTGTCAAGCCAGATGTGAGTATCGCCAAGAACTATCTAAAACAAGTGGAACTTGAAGATATGGGAAAACTTGTCAACTCTGTGCTTGACTTAGCAGAGCGTATGGCAAATCGACATATACCAATGACAATGGAAGATTGGGCAAAGCGTATAGACATTATTCTTGAAGCCGGAGGTGATGCCGTATTACATGATGCAGGAAAGGTTTCTGCTGAATTTGCCAAGAGTTTTGCAGAGTCAGAGTTTGAAAAGTATCGTGTGATACAAGACAAATTATTCAACTCTGATTTTGATAAATTCAATTCTTCTTTACCGTTTGACGGTGATAAGAATTGAAAGCCAAAAGGGGATGAGGTGACTCAACATCACCCCATCCTCTGCTTACTTGTCTATGTATGATGCGACAAGATAAACAATCGAAATGGCCGCATAAAGGAAACACGGCAAGAATATCCAAAGCAAAGTCTTTACCCAACCATTCGCCAACCACACGCCTTCATTCCTTGACATCATATTAGACATATCATAGAAATGGCGAGTAAGTATTTCCTTATTCGCCTTTCAGTGGTCTTCAAGAAGTTTGGACTCATCGCCAATGAGTTTCTTTCCCTACTTCGTCATTGCGTCACCCAAAAATCTTTATCAAAGAGTTTGGCGATTTTCTGATGCCTTGCCATCAGCATAGTTTGTGTATAAGCTCCTTGTTCAGCGACAGTGTGCTTTCCCCTCAATCGCCTATTCCGCATGGATTTCACGGAAAGGCGCTACACGTCTAATCGCAGACGGGGAGATCGAGGATGTGGCGCACAACGTCGGTGGCTTCGCGCACGGTCTTGATGCCGTCGATGCGCATCGACCTGCGGTTGTTGTGCTCATTGAGGTTAGCTATGCGCACATTCTGCTGCAGATAAGTCAGGATGCGTCCGAAAGCCGGCGACTGATAGTAGGCCGCATTTTCCGACGACACGAAAAACATTGTCATGTGCCCCTGCTTCAACACGATTTTCTCAATGCCGAGACGGCGGGCAAGCCTGCGCAACGTGACCACAAGAATCAACTCGCGCGCTTGGTCGGGAATCGCTCCGAAACGGTCTTCAAGTCGTTTGCAGAAGGCATCGACATCCTCCTGCCGCTCCATGTTGTCGAGTTCCTGATACAGGAGTATGCGCTCGCTCTCCTGAGGCACGTAGGATGCCGGAAAGAGGATTTCGAGGTCGCTCTCGATGGTGCAGTCGTTGGCATATTCGGCGTTGGCGGAGTCTTGATGCTCGTCGGCTAAGGTGTCGGCAAATTCCTCCGTCTTCAATTCAAGCACCGCCTCTTTGAGAATTTTCTGATACGTCTCATAGCCGAGGTCGGCGATAAAGCCGCTCTGCTCGGCTCCGAGCAGGTTTCCGGCGCCGCGGATGTCGAGGTCCTGCATGGCGATATGTATGCCGCTGCCGAGGTCGGAGAAGCTCTCAATGGCTTGCAGACGGCGACGCGCCACCGGAGTGAGCGCGGCTTCGGGCGGCACAAGCAGATAGCAGAACGCCTTGCGGTTGCTGCGCCCCACCCGTCCACGCAACTGATGCAGTTCCGACAAGCCGAAATTCTGCGCATTGTTGATTATGATGGTGTTGACATTCGGCATATCGATGCCGCTTTCAATGATTGTGGTGGCAAGCAGCACGTCGTACTGATGCGCGGCGAAGTCGATGATTGTCTGCTCCAGCTTGTCGGACGCCATCTGCCCATGCCCCACCACCGTGCGGGCGTCGGGCACCAGACGGCGCACCCGGCTCTCAAGGTCGAACAGCTGCTCGATGCGGTTGTTTACAATAAACACCTGTCCGCCACGCGCCAGCTCAAAATTGATTGCCTCACGCAGTATTTCGTCATCGAGGACAGTGACATTGGTTATAATCGGATAGCGGTTGCGCGGCGGCGTGTTGATGGCGCTGAGGTCGCGCGCGCCCATCAATGAGAACTGCAACGTGCGCGGAATCGGCGTAGCCGACATTGTGAGCGTGTCCACGTTCACCTTCAGCTGTTTCAGTTTTTCCTTCACACCGACGCCGAATTTCTGTTCCTCATCAACCACGAGCAACCCCAAGTCTTTGAACTGCACCGTCTTTCCGATAAGTTTGTGAGTGCCTATGATTATGTCTATTTTACCTTCCTTCAATTCCTCAAGGATGCGCTTCACGTCTTTCGGCTTACGCGCACGGCTGAGATAGTCGACACGCACGGGAAAGTCCTTCAAGCGTTCTGAGAACGTAGTGAAATGCTGATAAGCCAGCACCGTGGTGGGCACAAGCACAGCGGTCTGCTTGCCGTCGGTGGCAGCCTTAAACGCAGCACGTATCGCCACTTCCGTCTTGCCGAATCCCACATCGCCACACACCAGGCGGTCCATCGGGCGTTCGCTCTCCATGTCGGCCTTCACCGCCTCCGTCGCCTTCAGCTGGTCGGGCGTGTCCTCATAGATAAACGAAGCCTCAAGCTCATGCTGCAGATATCCGTCGGGCGAATATGCGAATCCCTTCTCCTTGCGGCGTGCGGCATAAAGCTGGATAAGGTCGCGCGCGATGTCTTTGAGTTTCGACTTCGTGCGCTCCTTCACCCTGTTCCACGCCCCCGACCCAAGTTTGTTGAGCTTCGGAGGCACACCCTCCTTGCCACGGTATTTTGCCAGTTTGTGGAGCGAATGAATCGACACAAAAATCTTATCATCGTTGAGATACGTGAGTTTTATCATCTCCTGCATCTTTCCGTTGACGGCAGTGCGCACCAACCCGCCAAAGCGTCCCACTCCGTGGTCGACATGCACAATAAAGTCGCCCACCTCTATCTGCGACAACTCCTTCAGCGACAGTGCCAACTTGCCCGAACGCACACGGTCGCTCTTGAGCGTGTACTTATGGAAGCGTTCAAAAATCTGATGGTCGGTAAACGCGCAAATCTTACGCTCGTTGTCTACAAATCCCTCATGAAGCGTGCGCAGCACCGGCGTGAAGCGGATATCGTCCTTTCGGTCGTCGAAGATAGAGCGCAGACGTTCAAACTGAGGCTCGCTGTCGGAAAGTATGTATATTTTGTAGCCGTCCGACTCAAACTGACGGAACGTAGAACTGATGATGTCGAAATTTTTGTGGAACACGCCCTGCAGCGCTGTGTCAAAAGCCAAAGCGGCATCGTAGTCGCCACGATTGTTAACCGCATAGTCGGCATAGCGGTGGCTGTCGATGTCGCAGCAGAACTGCTCAGCGTCGACCACATTGTCCATAGCATGCTTGTCGCCCTCATCGGCAATCAACGCACTTTCCGACAACGTTTCCTCCGCCACGGCACGCACACGCTGCCGCAACCATTCGCGGTCGTGAATCAGCAACACCGTGTCGGCTCCTGCAAACCGCAGCAACGACTCGCCGCCGCCTGCGCCGGTAGACAAATTATTGACCACCGTAATCTCATCGACCGACCGCTCCGACAACTGCGTTTCTATATTGAACGTGCGAATACTTTCGATGTCGTCGCCAAAAAAGTCGATACGGTAGGGCTGCTCATTGGTGAATGAAAAAATATCAAGGATTGAGCCGCGCACGGCAAACTGCCCCGGCTCGTACACGTAATCGACCGTCACAAAGCCAAAGTCGCGCAGACGCTGCGCCGTCGTCGTCAAGTCGGCTGTGCCGCCACGACGGAACGACAATGTGCTGTCGATCAATTGCTGACGCATAGCCACCTTTTCAGCAAGCGCCTCAGGATATGTGACCACAACGCGCAACTGAGGGTCGTCCCATCGGCTAAGCACCTCCGCACGCAGAATCTGCGACGGAGCGTCCTCCTGACCATATTTGATGTCGCGTTTATAGCCCGACGGGAAAAGCAAAGCCGCCTGTTCACCTAAAATCTGGCACAGGTCACTATATAAATATCCCGCCTCATCCATATCGTTGGCAACTGCAAGATAAGGCTGCTTCAATCGAGGCAACTGCGAGAACACGACTGATGGAGCCGAACCCACAAGCCCGTCAAGTTTGATTCTCTTTATCTTTTTATCTTTAAAGCATTTACCCAATGCCGCAACGCGGGCTGCCGGCATCAGCAGTCCGCAAAGTTCGGATATTTCCATATCTCAATATTTTTCAAGGACAAAGATAGTGCAAGGTAAGAGAAGAGCAAAACAAATTTATTTGATTTTGCCCTTCCGAACCGCAGCCTATATTATCAAATATTGCTGTCCAGCAAAACTCCAAGTAGCGGCAGCGATTCTAATGAAATAAGCGTGCATAGGATTCATCATAATTTGTTTCTTTAGACTATGTTTCTTGCAAATCCGCATCTGGCATAAAAACCTTTTTTATAACTTTGCACCGACATTATTCACAAAAACCATTCCTATGAATCGCTTGTTTATATTAGCGTTGTTGATATTGACCCTCAACTCGACGAAGGCCAACGCATTAGTGCGCGGCGCAGACATCAGCTGGTGCACCGAGATGGAAAACGACGGTGTGAAGTTTTACAACACAAACGGCCGTGAAACCGACATCTTCGCTCTAATGAAGGAAATCGGTATGTCTGCCATACGCCTGCGCGTGTGGGTCGACCCTGCCACTATCGGTTATGGCGCCTATTCCGACAAAGCCGATGTGGTGGAAAAAGCCAAAAGGGCGCACGGCAATGGGCTTGACATCATGGTCGACTTCCACTACAGTGACTTTTTCGTGGATCCGGGCGTACAGACGACTCCGGCTCTCTGGAAAAATATGTCGCTCGACGAACTGAAAACGGCTGTTGCCAACCACACCGCCGATGTGCTCCAAGCACTCAAAGATGAGGGCATCGAACCTCGATGGGTGCAGGTGGGCAACGAGACCAACAACGGAATGCTATGGCCTACAGGCAAAATTGATTGGGACAAGAGCGGGACAGAACGATATGCCAATTACGTGGCGCTCAACAATGCCGGATACGACGCTGTCAAAAGCGTATTCCGTAACGCAAAGGTGATTCTGCACATCGCCAACGCCTATAATGCAGGCAGTTGGGACGGCTGGTTTTTCAAAGACATCACCGCCGCCGGAGCGAAATTCGACATCATCGGACTTTCCCACTACCCCGACTATGAGCAGTGGAACAGCAACGTCGACGACGCCGTAAGCAATGCCAACGCAGCCAACAGTGTCGCCACTCTGGGCAAACTCTACAATGTACCCGTGATGATATGCGAGACCGGCTACAGCACCTACGACCCCGAACGGGCGCGCACCGTGATGCAGGATTTACTCAAGCGTATGGAGGCAATCCCGCAATGTGCCGGAATCTTCTATTGGGAGCCGGAAACCGACGGGAAATGGAAACCGGCGTATTACAACAACATAGGATGGGACGCATACTCTATGGGAGCTTTCTCCGAGGGACGTCCTACCGCAGCCCTCGACCCTTTCAGAGACGGCAACGGGGCAGTCTCCGAGATTGCCGCCGACAATGCCGCCGACGAATGGTTTGACCTGCAGGGCAGGAAAGTAATCCATCCGGAAAGAGGCGTCTACATCCGCAAGCAAGGCGCCGACACACAGAAGGTAGTGCTTCGGTAAGCAGCGTCATATGGAGCGTCTGCGCCATGAGCCTCGGCGCATGTACGCCCCGCAAAAGGCAAACATCAGCGACCCGTAGACAATCTCCGCCGTCCATGCCCACATCACGTCGACACGCATGATGTAGACAACCCATGTGTTATATATCATATAGAACACCAGCGCAGCCATCTCAAGCCAGAATGCCATTCGAGTGTCGCCTGTGCCCGACACGCTGCTGAACAGCACGTTTGCAGGCACCAGCACCGTATAGGCGGAACACATCACCCACACCGTAGGCACCGCAGCGTCGATAAGTTGCGGAATGTCGGTGTAGATGCGTATAAACATTTGAGGGAAAGCCGCCACAACCAGCAGCAACGGCACCACGCAAAGATATGCGAGCCATATATGGCGGCGTATGGCAAGCGCCACCTTGTCGGTCTGACCAGCCCCTATCATATTGCTGACAATCGAGCTTGCCGCCGAGGCAAACGCTATCACCATCATAAACGGAAGTCCGCTGATGTTGCGTGCAAGGTTGGCTATGGCAAGCGACTCCTCGCCAAGATGCTCGATATAGACAAAGAAGATAAACCACGTGGACAGCGATACGAAACTCTGCACCATCACCCACATCGACACGCTGAGGATAGAGCGCTGACGCTTGATGTCGAGAACCGGGAAACGCGACAATCCGAAATGACGGCAATCGATTTTCGCACGCGTATAGCAGACAAAAAACACCAGCGACACAAGTTCGGCAAGCGACGAGCCTATCGCCGCGCCGGCGATTCCGAGCGCGGGCAAGCCGCATTTGCCAAACACGAGCACATAGTTGAACACCACATTCGACAGCACCATTACAATGGAGTTGAGCGTGAGAGTCTTTGTCTGCGTCGTGCCAACATAGAACGACCTGAACATACCGCCGGCAAAGGCAAAGAAGAAGCCATAGACACGCCAATGGATATAGTCCTCCGCCTTGGCAAGAATGTTGGGCGAGGAAATCATCATCGACAGAATTTCATCGGCATACATCTGGCATGCGACAAACAGCACCGCGGCAAGCGCCATCAAGAAATACAAGCCCTGGTAGAACACCTGCCCCACCTCACCATAACGCCGTTCGCCATTGCGTCGCGCAATCAGAATCTGCGTACCCACGCAGAATCCGTGGCCAGCCATAAAGATTACCATATAGAACACTCCAGCGATAGCCGCTGCGCCAAGTTCCACCTCGCCGACACGTCCCATGAAAGCCGTGTCGGTAAGCGCTATCATCTGTTCCATCAAAAGGCTTACCAAAATAGGATAAGCCACTCGCCAAATCTGTTTATAACTATAATCGACCGTTGTTGCCATAGGGCGGCAAAGTTACTACAATTCGGCGAGAATCGGACAATTCCGTTATAGAGAAATCACCCAGTCGTTAACCGGGGCTTCATTGCATACTAAAAAAGCGATGGAACGCGTCATCACATCCGCATTCCATCGCCACTTCTCTTTCTTTTACCTATTGTCTAATTGTTCTTGTTGGCGCGCTTGCGCTCAAGCTCGTCAAGAATGATTTTGCGCATACGCATGTGGTTAGGTGTAACCTCGACATACTCGTCAGCCTTTATGTATTCAAGCGCCTCCTCGAGGCTGAACACAACCGGCGGGATGATGCGCGCCTTGTCGTCGGCACCCGACGCACGCATATTCGTAAGCTTCTTCGACTTGGTGACGTTCACCACGATATCGTTGTCCTTGGCATTTTCGCCAACCACCTGTCCGGCATACACCTCCTCCTGCGGGAAGATGAAGAAACGTCCGCGATCCTGCAACTTGTCGATGGCATAAGCATAGGCAGTGCCCGACTCCATTGCGATGAGCGAACCGTTGGTACGGCGTTCGATTTCGCCCTTCCACGGCTGATATTCCAAGAACTGGTGGCTCATGATAGCCTCGCCCGCCGATGCCGTCAGCACGTTTGTGCGCAGACCGATGATGCCACGCGACGGGATGTGGAATTCCATCTGCAAGCGGTCGTTCTGCGTGGTCATCGACACGAGCTCGCCACGGCGGCGTGTCACCATATCAATAATCTTGCTTGAGTACTCTTCAGGCACGTTGACAGTCATCAACTCCACCGGCTCGCATTTCTGACCGTCGATTTCCTTGATGATAACCTGAGGCTGTCCCACCTGCAGCTCGTAGCCCTCGCGACGCATTGTCTCGATAAGCACAGACAAGTGGAGCACGCCACGGCCAAACACCGTCCATACGTCCTCGTGTGGCTCTTTCTTCACCCGGAGAGCGAGGTTCTTGTCGAGCTCGCGCTCCAAACGCTCGGCAATGTGGCGCGACGTCACAAACTTGCCGTCTTTTCCGAAGAATGGAGAGTCGTTGATAGTGAACACCATCGACATTGTAGGCTCGTCGATTGCGATGCGCTCCAATGGTTCAGGGTTGACCGGATCGGTCACAGTGTCGCCGATTTCAAAGCCTTCGATACCGACAAGCGCACAGATGTCGCCACTCTTCACGCTTTCCACCTTGCGGCGTCCCATACCCTCGAATGTGTGAAGCTCCTTGATGCGCTGGCGCACCACCGAGCCGTCCTTCTTGCAAAGGCCAATCTCCATGCCCTCGCGCAGTTCGCCGCGATGCACACGGCCAATTGCGATACGTCCTACATACGACGAGTAGTCGAGCGACGTGATGAGCATTTGCGGAGTGCCCTCGAGCACTTGAGGTCCTGGAATATATTTGATGATGGCGTCGAGCAGCGGGATGATGTTGTCGGTCGGTTTTTTCCAATCGTCGCTCATCCAGTTCTGCTTTGCAGAGCCATAGATTGTCGGGAAGTCGAGTTGTTCTTCGGTTGCATTGAGGTTGAACATCAAGTCAAACACCATCTCGTTGACCTCGTCAGGACGGCAGTTCGGCTTGTCAACCTTATTGATTACGACAATCGGTTTCAGCCCCATCTGGATGGCTTTCTGAAGCACGAAACGCGTCTGCGGCATCGGGCCCTCGAAAGCGTCGACGAGCAGCAAGCATCCGTCAGCCATATTGAGCACGCGCTCCACCTCACCACCGAAGTCGGAGTGTCCCGGAGTGTCGATAATATTGATTTTGTAACCGTTGTAGTTGATTGAAACGTTTTTCGAGAGGATTGTGATGCCGCGCTCGCGTTCAAGGTCGTTGTTGTCGAGCATCAATTCTCCTGTGTTCTGATTGTCGCGGAAAAGGTTTCCCGCAAGCAGCATTTTGTCCACCAATGTCGTCTTCCCGTGGTCCACGTGAGCGATGATGGCAATGTTTCTGATATTCTGCATATAAACTATACCTATTTTGAGCGCAAAATTACGATATTTTTAGCATTCTCCATTATTATTGTCATATTATTTTCGCCGACACGGTTAAAAAATCTGCTTAACAACATATTTTCCATAGGATTTTCTCCTATTCTTAATTTTTGAACTAATATATTTTTTATTTAAATTTGTCGCAAAAATAAACACTATATCTTTAACATCATTATTATGAAAAAAACATTATTCGCAATTGCCACACTTGCTCTAATCACAACTGCATGTAGCGGCAACTCAAAGGAAAACGGCAATGACTCGGTCACAGCCGACACAACAGAGGCAACTATGCGACAAGAAGAAAAAGTGGATACATTCTATTCGCCCGACCTTGCCATGCATGAACTGCACGGACATGTAAAAGAATGTCTTGTGGAAACATCCGACGCCAAACTGAAAGACGGGAAATTCGAGACTAAGGGCAAATGGGAGAAAGGCGGAGCCCTGCTCTTCAGCGACAATGGGTTCATTGCGAAGGACGAGTTTTTCACTTATGCATATCTTGACGACGGCAAGATAAAAGCGGAGCACAACAAGAACAAGGGCTCGTTCGGTAAAGTGAAGCGCAACAAGAACGGACAGATTGTAAAGATGGAATACGACGATCCGAAAGACGAGACAATGACGTGGAAAACGGAATACGTCTGGAACAAGGCCGGACATCCGGGCAAAGAGAGCGCCATCGGTTGGGAATGGAACTATGACACTGAATATACATACAACGCAAACGGGTATTTGACGAAATCTGTAGAAACATCCGGCGATATGGAATCAACAGACACTACCACTATTACCTACGAATATGTCTCATTTGACAAGAACGGCAACTGGACGGAGCGCAACTCCACGGTGAAAATAGTTAGGAAAATGACTGATTCAGAGATATCCGTCGGGCAACCAGCCGTTTCCTCTGAAAAACGATATTATTCGGAGCGCCGCAAAATAACATATTGGGAATAGCCAACCAGTTCTCACCCATATGCCGCCGGAGCCGACACGCTTCCGGCGGCAAGTTTTTTTACTATTTTTCAAATCCACAATGCGCCTACGGCATACAGCGGGATGTTGCGCATCCAATCCATCTATAGTTAAGCGGTCGCTATCCAACATGAACACTTCGTCTGCGACAGCAGATTATTCGCGCATTCTTAAGTAGCCTAACATGCCGCTATATATCAATCAGTTACCATAGAGCACTACATTTTTCTGAGCGATCTTTTGCCATAACACTACATTTTTCTGAGCGATCTTTTGCCACAATACTACATTTTTCTGAGCGATCTTTTGCCTAAACACTACGAATTTTGGCGAATTTGGAGGTTTTTGCTACCTTTGGATTCCCCTTAAATTGCAAAGGTTATGAAACGATTGAATTTATCGACCAAGATGAAGGCTGCCGTGGGATATGCGGCGGTGATAGCGTTATTTTTGGCGGCGGTGTGGCTGATTGTAGGCGTTCTCGACTCGCTGACACGCTCCGACGGTGCCGAACGCACCATCAACAACCGGCAACGCGCCACAAACGACGTTGTGAGCCGGCTGTATCAGGCGGAGGTGATTGGACAGGCGTTGAGCGCCGGGCAGACCGACCTGTTTCAGTCTTATGTCGATGCTATGATGCTGACAGCACAGGCAGTCGATTCGCTGCGCGCCATCGTCAACGACCGCGCACAGGTGGCGAGGCTCGACTCTGTGAAAATGCTGCTCGGCAGAAAGGTTGACAACATGGACAACCTGCTCGACGCAATGGAGGCCGACAACTCCGACGAACTTTACCAACAATATATCAGCGACCTCATAGCGAACCAGAACCGCGAGATAGCGGCGCCGAAAGTGCAACATTCGCAAACGGTGCGCACAAGCGAATATGTGGTTCACAAGAAACGGAAAAACTTTTTCGGACGTCTGCGCGATGCTTTCTCAAAGGAAGACAACAATCCGCAGCACGTGAGCGAGACGGTCACGGAGCATCACACCGACACGCTCGCCAACACCATCAACCCCGCCGACACGGTGGTGAAAATGCTTTCCGGTGTGCGCAAGCGGGTCGACGGACACCGCATCGGACAAATCGCACAGCTGAAGCGGCAGACGGCGGAACTGCGCATCAACGGACAGATGCTGAGCCGCAAGGTGAGCGAGCTGCTTGCCGTGATTGTCGACGAGAGCTCGCGCACGGCAGAGACAAAGCATCTGCAAGCAGAATCGGTGCGACGCCATGCCGCCCGTGAGATTGCCGCAATAGCATTTGCCGCAGTGGTTCTGGCAATGGCGTTTCTGTTTATGATATGGCGCGACATCACCCGCAGCAACCATTACCGCCACGAGCTGGAAAAAGCCAAGAAACGCGCCGAGGACCTACTCGACGTGCGCCAAAGGCTGATGCTCACCATCACCCACGACATCAAGGCTCCTGTCGGCTCGATAATCGGCTATGCCGATTTGCTCGACAAGACAGCCGACGGAAAGAAACGCGCGGCATACCTCGGCAATATGCAGACGTCGGCGAAACATCTGCTTGACCTTGTCAACTCGCTGCTCGACTACCACCGTCTGGACGCCGACAAGATGGACATCAACACCGCGGCGTTCAACCCGCAGCAACTGCTCAACGCCGTTGCCGACAGCTACCGTCCGGCAGCAGCCGCAAAGGGTCTGCGCCTTGAATACGACTGCGACAGCGCGCTCGACGGCTATTTCTCAGGCGATCCTTTCCGCATCCGACAGATTGTCGAGAATCTGATGTCGAATGCAATGAAATTCACCAAGGAAGGCTCTGTGTCAATGTCTGCAAAACTCGACAACGGACGGCTAAGCATCTGCGTAGCCGACACCGGATGCGGGATGACCGAAGACGAGCAGAAACGGATATTCCAGGAGTTTACCCGTCTGAAAAGCGCGCAGGGACAGGAAGGTTTCGGACTCGGACTGTCGATAACACAGAAACTCGTGGCTCTGCTCGGAGGCACGATGAGCGTGAGCAGCAAACCAGGAGAAGGCAGCCGGTTCGGCGTCGAGCTGCCGATGCCTAAAGCCGATGCCGACACAACATCTGCCAACGAACGCCCCGCGGCAAACGCCCGGTTCAGCCAGCCGTGGAGCCTACTGCTCATCGACGACGACAATCTGCAACTGCAGCTCACGGAAGCCATGCTGCGCAATCTTGGTGCCAACGTCACCGTATGCCGGCAGCCACAGGAACTGTTTGTCAAAATCGCAGAATGCCACCACGACGCCGTGCTTACCGACATCCAGATGCCAGCCATGAACGGCTTCGACCTGCTGCGCAACCTCCGCTCCCTCGGATGCGACGAGGCAGCGTCGATTCCCGTAATAGCCGTGACCGCACGCAGCGACATGGACGTAGACTCGTTGCGCGGCGAAGGCTTTGCCGGATGTCTGCACAAGCCGTTCCGCCAGCAAGAAATTGTCGACGTGGTTGAGGCTGCCATAGCAAATAACGAGACCGACACATTCGACTTCTCCGCACTGACAGCGTTCAGCGCCGACGACGCCGACGCCTCGCGCGAGATTATGCTCACGTTTGCCGAAGAAACGCGGAAAAACATCCAGCGCATGGAGCGCGCCATAGCCGACGGCAACCTGAAAGAAATGGCTGAGACCGCCCACAAGATGCTGCCGTTGTTCACCATGATAGGCGCCAAACGCGCCGTTGCGCCACTCTCCTGCCTCAACGACAAGCGTGCAGGCGGCGATGCCGGCTCTGCCGACACAGAGATGGCACAAACCATCGTGGATGTAGCTAAAAATGTGGTAAACGAAATAGCGAAAGCGAATCAGGATTAAAAAACCTTTCAAAACGAAAGTAAAAAGTTTCGTTTTGATTTTGTTATAATAAACAAGAATAGTAATTTTGCACCACTATATATAGTTATGGAACAATCGGCTAAAACAAAAGAGCGTTTCTCGGAAACCAACGAAAGTTTCACTATGCTCGAGGCTATCAACGAGGCAAAGCGATGCCTTCACTGCAAGGCACCGCAATGCAGCAAGGGCTGCCCGATCAGTCAGGACATTCCCGACTGGATTCACGAACTGTCGATGGGCAATCTCGGAAACGCCATGCACATAATCAACGGCAAGAGCAACCTGCCTGCCGTGTGCGGACGCGTATGCCCTCACGAGCGTCAGTGCGAGGGGCATTGCGTGCTCGGAAAGAAGGGACGCCCTGTGGCTATAGGCAAACTGGAACGCTTCGTTGCCGACTTCGACGGCGACATGCAGCTCATCCGCGAGCGGCTGCCGCAGAAGACGCGTGGACGCGTGGCGGTGATTGGCAGCGGACCTGCCGGACTTGCCGTCGCCGGCGACCTTGCGCGAAAAGGCTTCGCGGTGGAGGTCTTCGAGATGGAGCCGGAACCGGGAGGCGTGCTGATGTTCGGCATTCCTGAATATCGACTGCCTAAAGAGGTGGTGCGCCGCGAAATCCGCAAAATCGAAGAACTCGGAGTGGTCTTCCGCTGCAACACGACCATCGGTCAGAATCTCACAGTCGACCAATTGTTCGACCGCGGCTTCGACGCCATCTTCATGGGCACAGGCACAGCCAAGCCCAAGAAACTGCAAATTCCCGGCGGACACCTGCGCGGTGTGCGCCAAGCCATATACTTCCTGCGCCGCGTGAGCCTCTACAACGAGGGCAACCTCGACCGCAACGAAGTGCCTGTGGGCAACGGCGACCGCGTCTTTGTGATAGGATGCGGCAACACGGCTATGGACGCGGCACGCTCGGCAGTGAGACTGGGCGCGGAGAAGGTGACGGTGGTCTACCACCGCACAATCAACGATATGTCGGCGCTGCGCTCCGAATACGACGAGGCGGTTTCCGAAGGAGTGGAGTTTGAATGGCAGTCGAGCATTGTCGACATCCACGACGATGCAGGCGATATAACCGACGTGGTGATTGAGTGCAACGGCGAGCGCCACGAAGAAGACGCCGACGTGGTGATAATGGCTGTCGGCTCACAGCCAGCCAGCCGTATAGTCTCCACAACGGAAGGAATCGACGTTGACGACCGCGGCTATGTGCTGACACGCGACATGCCCTACGGCATGACAACCCGCAAGGGAGTGTTTGCCGGCGGCGACGTGGTCAACCGCCCTTCAACGGTGGTGCTCGCCATGAGCGACGCCAAGAAGGTGGCAGAAGGCATAGCGCAATATGTTGACGCCATCAAACTGCTGGAAGCAATTTCATAGACATAACATATACACAGAGATTGAATTACCATAGTAGCAGACCGCCCCGGATGTCGTGACGACAACCGGGGCGGCAATTTTTCCGCAAGTCAGGATTTATTTTTTTCAGAATTTCACTTTCTTCACACCATCCACAATGTATATGCCTGCCGGCAGACTGTCCCAATCAACGTCGAGCTTCACGCCCTGCATGTTAAACGTGCCCCGGCGCGACTCAGGAATATCGGCCGTAATGTCGTGGATGCCGTCGGCATCAGGCCTGATGACAAGTTTTTCAACAGGCTTGCCTTCAAACACCAATGCCCTCATAGCGGAGTCAAACGCCGCGCCCACCGGCTCCGTGATGTGGCAGCCGTCAAGCTGCACGTCACCGATTGCCGGAACCGCGCCCAGCACCGAGGTTATCTCCACGTCAGCCTTGCGCACCACGAGCCGCTCATCGCCGACGTCGGCATCACCAACTATACACTTTGCTCCGGCAACACCCATTTCAGCATTGATGCTCACCTTGGCGCCGTCGATGACAACAGGCGAGGCAACGGTCATAATGCCGTCGTTTTTTGCTTTGATGTTAAGCGTTCCCGGTCCCAATACGGTAAGCGCACCTATCGTGCATATACCCTTATCGCTCGATATGAAATTGTTTTCGCCAATCAGCATAATCTTCAAGTCGGGAATCATACTATTCACAGCCACATTGCCTGTTATCGTCGCGTTCCCTAAGGAGAGGGTGTTTGTCGCAGGGTCGAACGACGCCATGCCTTCCACTCCTGGTATCACACTGAGGTCGCCGCAATTCTTGCCCGTCAAAGCCACGCCAGCCACATTTACACCATACGTCACAGGACCAATCACAACCTTGCCTTTCACCAACGCCCCGTCGAGAGCCACGCCACGCAGCGCGGCGTCGAATTTCGCGCCGACCGGCTCTGTGACGCCACAGCCTTCGAGCACGAGAGCGTCGATATTGATTATCGCGCCATTCTCTCCCTCAACACGCACCACAGCATCACGCACCGTCAGCGAGTTATTTTGCGCATCACTGCCGCAGATACACCATTTGCTTTTGACCGCCACTTCACAGTCTTCAATAGTCAATGCGGTACCTCTTATAGACACACAATATACATCGCGGCACGATAGGTCAAGCTTGCCCGTTCCGCTGATTGTTGTAGGCTTGTCCATTACAAGCGCCCCTCCATCAGAAGTAATTCTGTTATTGCCCTCCAGCCATATCGTCAATCCTTCGCACGCACTGTTGATGATGCCCGATCCAAACAATTTATTATTTATAATAGTAGCTCCATCAAGGATAAGAACCTTAGTTTTAGGATTGAACGACACTTTTCCTGTCACTCCATCTATCACACTGAGGTCCTTGCAATTACTCGATGTCACATTCACTTCGTTCACCATAATGCCATATTTTTCGTCAGGGGCAATCACAACATTGGTTTTCACCAAAAAGCCATCGACTGCAATGCCCTGCAACACTGGGTCGAATGCAGCATTCTCGGGAGCACTGACGTAGCTGCCATCAAGCACGAGTCCAGAGATTTGACACACTGAGCCGCTTTTCCCGTAAGCCTCCACGTAAGCATTGCGCACTGTAACCACCTGACCGCTTTCGTTTGCCACGCCCTTTATGCCGTAGGTGCCCTCGGCATATATGCTGCAGTTCTCTATCGTCACCGGAGCCTGTTGCAGATGTATGCCGTCCTGCACGTTCGACTTGAGATTGAGTTTGCCGCTTCCGCTTATCGTTGTAGCCTTTTCCGCCCAGATACAAGCGAGAGCGACGCTGATGCTATTTTCGCCAATCACATTAATTGTCAAGTCATTGCAGTCTGCATTAAAGATACCCACAGTGCTTTTTCCAGGCGCAATTGTGGCATTTTCAAGAGTAAGCGTCCTTGTTATGCCGTCATACTTCACTATTCCGCTCACACCGTCAATCACACTGAGGTCGTTGCAGTTGTCCTTCGTGACAGCCACACCAGCCACACTGATGGCATAATTCGGCTTACCAATCACCAATCTGCCCTTCACAATCTCACCGTCAATAGCCAACGACATACATCCTTTATCGAACACCACCCCCTTAGGCTGCACAATTGCACAGTCTTCGAGAACAATTCCTCCAAAATACACAACACAACCATTTTTTGCATTTACATCAACACGGGAATTACGCACAGTGAGCACAGACTTTTCGCTAATAAAGCCTCCCACTATGCCTGTATTCTCACTATTGATTGTTATCTCGCAATCTTCAATGGTAAGTGGAACATATATAAACAGAATAGCTTCTTTTTTCTTTGCCCTAATGTCGAGCGTCCCCGGACCGCAAATAGTGGTAGCACTCCGGAACTCCATTCCCACTCCTTCATTGTTAACAATCCTGTTTGAACCTTTCAGCACAATTCTAAGGCCTTCACATTCAGAATTAAAAAGACATCTTTCATCTCCGATTCCCGTTATGGTAGCATTTTCGAGTGTCAGAGTTTTTGTTGCAGGATCGTACTTCACGCTTCCTGTCACGCCCTTGATTCCAGAGAGGTCGTTGCAATTTTTTTCCCATACGCTATAGCCATTGATTCTAATACCATAATCCGCAGCCTGCATTGTGGCAACGGCAAACACAGCAAGCAGAATGACGAGCGCCATGCGCATCCAAATGCAACGTCTCGGCAAGGGAGGACCAGCTTTTTCACTGGAAAGAGAGTCTGTCAGGTTGAATTGTCTCATAATAATTAGTTTTTGGTTTCGGACAGCCACAATATGCCCGATGGATTTGAAAAAAGGTTTAAATTGTAAAAACACTACAAAGCAGCGCAGATGTGGCACTACGCCAAAAAGCAGTCTAATCAATAACTTATGTTTTTCGCAAAGATAAAGGATAGGCAACAAAGCAAATAACTAATCTCAAATATTTTTCGACACAATTCTTTCATTTTTGTATTTTTCATACATAAAAAACGTTAATAAGCTACAGAAGGGACAACAGCATCCTCTCTGCCGTCGACATGAAAAAGCGGCGCCGGGTTGCCCCGACGCCGCTCCAAGCGTTGCGTTTCTATGTTGTTTTTATTTTATTGCCACCTTACGGCTGTCGTCGCCGTTCACCACAATGTAGTAACCGGCAGGCAACGCGATTGTAGTCGAGCCGCTGACTGTTGTGCAGCAAGCCTCGCGCGCATCGACAGTATAGACGTGGATGTCGGCCTCGTTTGCCGTTTCCACCACCAATTTGCCGTCACGGCAGTAGGCATCCCATTCAGCATCCGCACCCACAGCAGCCACCGACGACACAAACGCCGTGATTCCAATGTCATCGATGTTCAAACGTCCGCCGCTAACTTGGTTCAGGCGAATACGCACCGGTTGCGAAGCATTGATTGTTGCCGAGCACTCAACAAGCTGGCTTTTGTCATCTATGCTGAACTCCTTCACTTTAATCCAATTGCTTCCGCGATCCACAGAGTAGCTTAGCTCCACAACCGGAGCTGCATCCGAGCCATAAGGAGCGGCGAAGAACGACACCTCTCCTGCGCCGTCGACCTTGTCCTCAAGCATCGTCAGCGAGCGCTCCCCGCTTTTTCCAGTGCAAAGGGCCTGCGTACCATGCACTTTATCGCCTTCACGGGCTGCGATGCCGGCATTCACAACGCTCCATTTGCAAGCCGAGCCATTATAGTTAAACGTGTTGTACGGTCCGGCGCCAGGTTTCTCAAAATCCTCAAAGAATGTCACAGGCGCGGTCACCACAGCCTTCACATCCACATCGTCGCCCTCGACGGTTGCCGTGCTGGCAGAGAGCGTGCCATCGTATGTGCCGGCGGCAGAAGCAGGTATGCGCACATAGATTTCGGCGCCTATTGTCTCAGCAGTTTTAGTGTCGACAGCGAGGCTGCTGCGCCAGTCGCTCTTGTCTGCGCTCACTTGGAAGCCCTTTGTCACACTCACATTGATTTCATTCTCCTCAACGTTTGAAGCGTAGACAGTCACCTTCACAGGAGCAGAGTCGACACCCGGAGCCGCCGACAACACGAGTCCGCCTTCCGGCAGGTCGAAACTGATTTCGCGGTCAAGGTCGGCAGTGGTCACGCTGACCAAGTTAGACTTCATACCCTTGACGTTGCTGAGTTGATATTTATATTCTGTCAGATATTCAAGATCAGTCACAGCATATTGCTGAGCCGCAGCCTTCACCGCTTTCGGGAATCCCGGCACGAGTGTAGTGCCGTCGGCAAAATACACATTCAGCGTATAGTCGCCGCCGTTCTTGTCAACGTCGACCCAACGGGCTGTAAAGCCGTCGGCAGTCACGTTTGATGCAGAAAGAGCGGGAATGCCGTCGACAGCCTGAGCCTTCAGCGTCACCACCGACTTAGCCGAGCCGCTTGTCAGCGTAAGCGTTCCGGTGGCAGATGCCTGCACAGCCGAAGAATAGGTCAGATTTATCGATGTGCCCTTGTTGGCATCTGCGGCAGCGATGCTTGCAGCCGAAGCCTTGAATCCAGCTCCAGCCACGCTGACAGCCACATTCTGCGTCAAGCCTTCCGCCTTTACGTTTACAGTATAGGTAAGCGTCGTGTTTACAGCCGTCACACCGAAGTCGACAGTCGAGCCGTTGTAAGGCGACGTAATCTTCGGGTCGACCACACCGCCCGGAGTCCATCCGATGTTCTGTTTGTCGCCCCAGATATACTCCGCGAGCTCAGGATGGTCGATAAACGGGTTTCGGTTGTTCTGATGCTTGTAGACAGCGTTGTTGCGGTCAATCTCCTTCTGGCTCACCGGGTCTTGCTCGTTCCACTTCAAGAGCAGATTTACAGCCCACGTAGTGTAGCAAGGATAACTGTTTCCGGCAAGCATAGGGCTGCTCCACGAAGCGATTTTGTCGTTATAGCAAGCCGCCATATAGAAATAAGAGCGGGCAAAGTCGCCCTTATACTCGTCGACCGGCTCGAAAACCGTACCCGAATAGCCCGGGAATGTCGACTTTCCGAGTTTTCCGAGAGCGTCCACACCATTGCTCGACGGCAACGTTGTTCCGTTGGCACACTCGCCGTAAGGGAAGTTGCTGCGCTGTCCGTTCACCTTACCATCGGTAGGATACACATGGAACGCGTCCGACTTCATCGGCTGTCCCTCTTTGAACCAGCTTTTCGGGAACGAGTGCTCGCGGTTTACGCAGTCGCCCACATGGCTGTAGTTGCCACACTTCTGCTGTCCCTCGCGGAATTTCGAAGTGGAATACATGTCCCAATAGTAATTCGTGCCAGGGCGAATGTCCGAATCCTTGTACACGTTCCACAATCCGTCGTAGCCCACGTTTTTGTGCGGTCCGACGATTTCACACAGTTGTTTCAACAATTCCTTCTGGCATTTGCCTTCCGCCTTCTTGTAGTACCCCGAAGGCTCCTGCGCATACGCCAAGCACGAGAATAGGCAAATCAGCAGCGCAACCAATGAGAGTTTTGTCAATTGTCTGTTCATATTGAATAGTGATTTATTTATTGTCTTTCAGTTTGCGTCCGGCAAGCATCCCGCAAGCCGCCATAATATCCTCGCCGCGCGAACGGCGGATTGTGCAAGTCACGCCGAGCGAGTTCAGCCTGTCGCGGAAAGCCGTCATCCGCCGCTCGTCGCTCGTTTTCAGTTCCGAACCAGGGATAGCGTGGAAACGGATAAGGTTGACACGCACCTTCTGTCCCTCCAGGAGTTTTGCAAGAGCGTCGGCATGCGCCTCGTCGTCGTTAAGTCCAGCCCACATGATGTATTCCACAGAGAGGCGCCGCTGATGTGCGAAATCGTAGTCGCGCAGCATCGTCATCACCTTCTTTATCGGGAAAGCGTTCTCGACAGGCATCAGGCGTTTGCGCTCCTCATGATAAGGCGAATGCACGCTGATTGCGATATGCACGTCGGTCTGCTCCACAAGCCGTTTCAAATCGCCGAGTTTGCCGATTGACGACACCGTGATGCGCTTCGGGCTCCACGCCAGTCCCCAACGTTCAGTCAGCACGGCGATGGCACGCACCACCTCGCTGTAGTTGTCCATCGGCTCGCCCATGCCCATAAAAACAATGTTGGTGAGCGTCAGCGACTCAGGAATGCTGAAAATCTGGTTCAGAATCTCCGCCGCCGTCAAATCGCCGTGATAGCCCTGTTTTCCCGTCATGCAGAAACTGCAGTTCATCTTGCATCCAATCTGCGACGACACGCACAGCGTGGCACGGTCGGCGTCAGGGATGTAGACACTCTCTATCATTTTGCCACCGGCAGTGCGGAACAGATATTTCACCGTACCGTCGACACTGCGCATAGCCTCCGCCGGAGCCTCACGCCCCACGCAGTAGCGCTCACTGAGGCGCGCGCGGTTTGACTTCGACAAGTTGGTCATTTCGTCGACCGTCGTGGCACGCTTCTCATAAAGCCATTGCGCCATCTGCTTCGCCGTGAACCTCGGCATCGCCATCTCAGCCGCCACCGCTTCCAAGTCGGCAAGCGACAATCCTAACAATTTCTTTTTCTCTTCTGCCATATCATCAATAAAGAGGGAACTGCAAAGTTACAAATATCATTTGGAAACATACTGATTTTTTCAGACATATTAACGAAATGCCTCTTTGATGTCAGGAATCTGCCACGGCAACGACATAAAAGCGACAAAGCCCGGCACTAAGCCAAGCTTTGTCGCTTTTACATATTTTTTCTTATTACTGTCCGCTAAACTTTTTTAGAATCTAAAAAATTAGGGCTGGCACCTATTGCAGGAGTCAGCCCTAAATGGTTACTTTGCTTTTGCGACAAAACATAGATAACCATGGGCAAAAATAGTAATTTCTTCGGACAGCCGATATATGGTCAGCTAATAAAAT
>OMDD01000305.1_pt1 | contig 26590 bp, 20 predicted proteins | sample 1674331 | NCBI WGS metagenome assembly OMDD01 (sample SAMEA103958164, study PRJEB25191) | human gut metagenome | biome: human-associated habitat [ENVO:00009003]; feature: intestine environment [ENVO:2100002]; material: feces | place: Germany | collected 2013/2015
ACGTCGAAAATACTTGGCGGGTGACTGCCTGGGAAGATAGATAGATGCCGACATATATGCACCTTTAGCTCAGTTGGTAGAGCAACTGACTCTTAATCAGTGGGTCCTGGGTTCGAGTCCCTGAAGGTGTACCAAGTTTAATCCCGTGTATTTTGCACGGGATTTTTTGTTGTATGTATCTGCAACAGCCCGGCTGATTCAGTCGGGCTGTTGCTTTTGATCATTTCGGCATGTGCAGGAAGCCGTCGGTGAAGGCGTTGGGGAAGGCGAAATTTTTCTGACCGTCAGCAAATTTTACATATATATGTTTATCAGCGATTGACTGTACTTTTCCTTCGCCGAATTTTTTATGTATTACGGTCATTCCTACTGTTATTGACGATTCGTCAAAATCGGGGGTGTTGGTGTGTTTCCTGTCGGGAACGGGTAAAGCGGCTTTGGGAACGGGTGATTTAATGCCGAACTTTTCGGTCACAAGAGGCGGAGTGGTTGGACTTGCAGCGGTTGACTTGCCGGATGGCTGAACGGATTTTACCGCTGATGACCGGGTGACTTCTTTCTTTAACTCCGCTATATCTTCGGTGGCTTCGGTAGGCTGAGGAGCGTTCATTGATTCCTGCTGATTATAGAACAGCTTTTTGTATTCATCTTTTCTTATGGCGGTATCCCAACCGCCTATCTCCTTATCGTTACGGTGCATATCAATTCCGGTATAGGTAAGGCTTGCGTCCTCGTAGCGTTTGAACTGGAAAATGGAATGATTCATAAGGCTGGAGTTGAAAACGCCGAGCGAACATAAAAGGTCGAAATCCTTTGTATCAAGGCCGGTCACTTTTTTGAAAAGGCCGGGTTCAAGCTGGGTTATAACGTCCTTGAGGCAGGATTCACGGTAGTCGGTAAGGTACATAAATACTGGAATTCTTGAAGCGAATTTCATCAGCTTTTCCTGTACCTCCTTACGCTTTGACTTGAACTCCTTCTCGGCTTCGGTAAGCTCTTTCTTTTCTTTCGGGGTGAGCTTTTCCACGCCGTCTTTCTTCAGCTTCTTTACAGCCTCGGACTTGTTGATAATTACCTCAAGCTCCTTGTTGAGATTGCGGAAAGCCTCGATATTTTCAAGTGCGGTCATTGCCTCTGTGCTTGCCATCAGACGTTTTAACGTATCGTTATCAACGTTAACAAGAAGGGCGGACTGCCAGCGCTTTGCGAGGAGGGTTGCGGAGGTTCCGGCAAGGGTAATATCAAGAATAGCCTGTGCGTTTACCTGCTCCATAGTCGAGCCGTCATAGGCTAAGACGGGCAGGAAGTTTATAAACTCGCTGACGTTCTTTTCGGGGTTTGTGTTCTCGGAATTCAGATTGCAGGCATAGTCGGATATCTGGCGGAGCGCACGGTCAAGTGCAAAGTCGAACACATAGCATTCGTGCTTGATTATCTCTACTTCGCCCTTCTCGTTTTTTACCGTCCAGGGCGACTGCACACGGAAAGCCGACTGGAAATAGGTTTCCGGGCTTTTAAGATTGCGGAGCATAAATATGCCTGTCCACGGCTTTACGGTAACGCCTGTTGTCAGCTTTCCGCAGGTGAGGGTTATTGTCCTTGTAACGAGAGGATCGCCCATAGAATCAATAACGGGCTTTACCGCATCAAGACCTACGCCCGCTTTTATACCGGCGCAGACATTTATCTTATAGCCCTGATTGTAATAGTTGTTCTGACTTTGCATAAGAAGATTGTACATCGCAAAGCAGGACGCTACGCTCGGCAAAAACCATAGGGTGTGCGACAGGACGTTAAGAAGTCTTGTGTCTGAGAAAGGCATAGGCGGACGCTTGTCAACGCCAAGACTTACCGCAATTTTAAGGTCGTCTACGCTTGCGGGCAGATATGCGCCACGGATAAGATCGAGCCATTTCTGCACCTCGTTCTCGTTTACAAAGCGAGCGTCCTCGCCTTTTCCCTTTGCGGAAAAGAACAGATTCAGATCGAAGCCGTCAAATTCTCCCTCAGAGGCTACAGAGCGTATACTTTCGGGAATTTTATAGGTCATCATCACCATACGGGGAAGCGACAGATAGGGGTTGTTTTCGCCCTTCCAGTTTTCTTTTGCACTCTGTTCATCGGAATAAGTCCAGTTGAAAATCTGTTCTTCTATGAATTCACCGCTGTGCATTGCTCTGAACGGGGTACCGGACAGATAAAGGTAGTGTGACGAGGTTATCGGCAGGAAGGTTTCGTTTACGGCATTTCCTGCTTCTTCCTTCTGATATTTTTCTGCGTCAAAGTCTATATCTTCATCGTCGGGATCGTCAAACAGCTTCTTTGCGTTTTCTCTCCACGCTCCGAAATGGTATTCGTCAAATATGACTATATCCCAGTTGGTAGTATGGATAAACTCGTTCTTGTATTTTATACCGCCGTTTTCGTTAGTACCGAGCAAATCCTGAAACGAGCCGAAAACTACTATCGGTCTTGTGCTGTCGGCATTGTAATATGCCTCGTCGATATTCTGCTTGTTATTATGTGCGTCCTTGTTTGAAACGTACTGCCAGCCCTCAAAATCAACGTGAGTTCTTAAGTCCTCGCTCCACGCCGACTCTACGGCAGGCTTGAAGGTGAGAATAAGAATACGCTTGAAATTCATCTTCTTGCAAAGCTCATAAGCGGCAAAGGTCTTGCCGAAACGCATTTTTGCATTCCATAGGAACTTTGGTATGCGCTCAGGCTCGGTCTTTTTAATGTTTTCAAAGTATTCGATTGTGCGGTCTACCGCTTTACTCTGTTCCGGACGCATTTTAAAGTCGGCGGTGCGGTATTCATCCGTCCTTTCGCCAGTGCGAAGCTCACGCACGGCGGAGCGTACATCATTTACGGTACAGTTGTACCATTCGTTCTTGTCGGTGTTTTCGTTAAGACGGTGAAAGCCGTTACGTTTAAGAACGGCGTGTACGTCATGGTCATTGAAGCACGAGCCGTCAGGACGCATTGCCGATTCCTCGCAAAGCACGGTGTAGCTTATCGCACTTGTATGGAGCTGTTCTTTTATACGCTGCTTTACATCACGGTCGGTGTAGCCTACTTTTATGTAGCCGTCGTGAGTTGTAACGCCGTTCAGCTTGTAGGCATAGATAGTCGGGTTTACCTCGGGGCGAGGGGTCACATACTTTTCAAATACGTCAGCCATTGTTGTCACCGCCTAAATCCATCGGTCTTATCATAGACTCGATAAAGTTTATTTCTTCGTCTGTGAGATTGTATTTTTCGTAGAGTTCGGAATCTGTCCACGGTTTTGAGAAGTCTTGGAGGGGGACGAATAGAAATTTATCTTTAGAAATATTGATTGAAGTCAGTGCTTGAAGCAGTAAGAATCTGAAAAATTTTGTTTTCATATAGTCACAAAGATTATTTGCTTCTGTTTCGTTTTCAAAAGAACCTATACACAAATAGGTTTCTGTACATACTTCGTTAGGTTTAAGCACACGCATTGTTGATGAAATGACCAAATACGATCCGTCATTAGACGGTTTATTGCCACCTGACATTGCTTTTGTCATTATCACTTTATATTTGTTCAATAAATTATCTCTGTCTGATATTTCATTCTTGGTGATATACGATTTGCCATTCAGCGAATACAGTACACAATCTTCTTTTTTATATTCATTATGTCCGATTTCCTTGCTGAACAAATTGAAGCAATTTCTTGAATGAACAATCATATCTAAATAATTTTTTGTAACTTTATTTACTTTCCGGATAATCTGTATCGCTATATTGTTTCTTACAAATACAGGATACTCATTCAATTTCCGAATTGAACTGGAAATTTCTTCCCCTGCATTCATATTGATTATTTTACATTCTCCATTGTATTCTAAGCCCCACAAGAAGTAACAAATACCTCCGGCAATAGTAACTCCGGGAAAACAGTCAGCACTATTTGCAAAATCAACAATTGTCGATATTTTGCTTGAGTTCAACATATTGTTTCTAAAGTCATCTAGCCCTTTACCTCCAGCATACCAACGAGAAGGTATAATCATAGATAAATAACGAGGTTTTAATTGAAGTGACTTATACACAAATTCGTGATATATAGGCACAGAACTTGAACCTGTGCCACCACCGTCATTTAACTGATACGGTGGATTTGAAATAATAACATCGAACTTCATGCCAAAAATCTCCTCGGGGTGTAATGTATGTATCCATTCATACGCATAATATTCACGTTCTTCGCCACGGTCGTACTGCGTTTCGGACGCACCGCAGAAGATACATCTTCCGGACTTGTCGAACGAGTGGGGGATACGCTTGAAACGGATATTTCCGTCCGAATTTTCAAAGTGTGTTACAGAAAAAGCACTGTCTGCGTACTTACTGCAATAAAGGCTTCTGCGTGAGAGCAGGCTTGTAAGCTCGGTTATCGCAATGCCGTAAAGCTGATTTTTAAAAATATGGTCTATTCGCTGCTGTCTGTCGGGGATAACGGCTTCAAGACCTTTTATAAGGCGCTTTGCTATCTCACGAAGGTATACTCCCGTTTTTACGGCGGGGTCGAGAAACTTTGTATCGGGAGATGAGAAAAGCTCCTGCGGGAGCATATCGAGCATTTTGTTTACTATCTCCGGAGGTGTGAAAACCTCATCGTTTGAGAGATTGGCAAGGCAGGACAGAACATCGGGGTTGTATACCTTTTCGTAAAGTCCGCTTAAAATTCCGGTTGAAATATTATCAGCCATTTTCCCATAACCTCCTGTAGTTGCATATATATTTCCGTAAAAAAGTACCCTCTCCTTCTGTGCTGTCGCTGAGGGTGAGCTGAGAAGCCTTTTCCTTATTGCCGTTTACCAGTTCGTCAAAGCTGTAATCGCTGCGCTGTATATTACTGCCGAAAACGAATGCCCACTCGGAAAAGACTATATCCTGTTCGGTATCGCTGCAGTTTTCGTCTACGCACTTAAGAGTAAGGGCGTTTCCGCAGACGATATTTCTTGACAGGATAAAGCGGACGGATTTTCTTGTATCATCGTTGCATTCTTTTTTGCAGACGGATTTGTATTGCTTGTCCCACTGCTTAAACAGCCGTTCACGGCAGGTTTCGACATTATCAGCCATTATATCGACACCGTAAAGACTGCTTACCGCAAGGAGCGAGTATTTTTCATATTCAAGAGGACTGCGACCGTATTCAGACTTTACGACCGACAGCTTTCTTGCGAGAATTTCGGTAAGGAAATTGCCCGTTCCGCAGGCGGGTTCAAGAAAACGGCTGTCGATACGCGCGGTTTCCTGTTTTACAAGGTCGCACATTGCCTTTACTTCACGCTCGGCGGTGAAAACCTCGCCGTGTTCGGTCACACGTTGTCTGGATTTTATTTGTTGTTGCACTTAATCACCTTTTGTATTTAAGCAATTTATTCGGATAAAAATTGTCCATCATACAATAATAATAGCACAAAATTGCTCAATTAGCAACGATTTTATGAGATAATTTCATAAAATGCAATCAGAGGTGTGCTGTATGAATGAATTTGGCAACAGGCTGAAGAAAATCAGAATAGAAAAGAATATGTCGCAAAAGGACTTTGCAAGCAGGGCGAATATAGATAAAAGTATGATGTGCAGATATGAAAACGGAGAGAAACGTCCGACGTATGAGGCTCTTTGCTCAATTGCAAGAGAACATAATATATCGCTTGACTATCTTTGCGGCTTACAGCAATCCGGAACGGTTTCGCTTATCGGGCTTACGGACGGACAGGCTGATTGTGTTCGATTGCTTATAGACGCTTTTCACGAATACAACAATACAGTAAGAAAAAGGCTCAGCGATGAGCAGTACAGGGTACTCGGTCAGATACTGGCGGAATTTCTGAAATAAACGCAAAGCACCGCCTGCACGGGAAATGTGCAGGCGGTGCTTGAAAATCGTATAAGAAAAAGCGGTCACGGGGCTGTATCTTTCCCTGTGACCGCTTGATTGTTTAATTTATGTCTGCTCACGCTTTTTGAGTATCTTGCGGAAGGTAAGAGCGAAGATAACTGTACAGCAGATTGCCGAGGTAGCATCCGCTACCGATTCTGCGAGATATACACCCTCTACACCGAGAAAATTCGGCAGGATAAGGGCGAGAGGGATAAGCAGTATCACTTTACGCAAAAGGGCTATGAACAGTGAAATTTTAGCCTGACCGAGAGCAACAAACATACTCTGGCAGGTACGCTGAAGTCCGAATATGGTCATGCCTGTAAGGAAAAGAGGCATCATTCTGCCGACTGTTTTTATAAGTGCGGTATCGTCTGTGAACATTCCTGCGACAAATTCGGGGAAGGTAATCATAAACAGGTTTGTCAGGGCGAAGAACGAGAACATAATTATCACGGAATATTTAAAGCAGAGGCGGACACGGTCTGTGTTGCCCTTGCCGTAATTGTAGCTGACTATCGGAACAAAGCCCTGTGCAAAGCCGCTCAGAGGCACGGCGGCAAACTGCATTGCGCTCTGCATTACCGTAAGGGTGCTGACGTATATATCGCCGTATGCGCTCAGCGAGCCGTTGAGGACGAAGCCGACAAGGCTTTCCGTACTTGCCATTATAAACGGGGCGATTCCGAGTGCGAACAGCGAGCCGATTATTTTTATATCGGGCTTAAGATATTTCGGCTTTATTTTCAAAGTCGCTTTGTCGGATACAAGAAAGCCGACTATTATAAAGGCGCTTACCGCCTGCGATATTACCGTTGCGAGAGCGGCGCCCGTTACGCCCATACCGAACACATAGATAAAAAGCGGATCAAGGCCTATGTTGAGGATTGCGCCGATTATTACGGCTATCATTGAAATTCCGGGTCTGCCCTGTGCATTTATGAACGAATTAAGTCCGGTTGCGAACATTACGAACAGCGTGCCTGTAAGGTATACCGAGAGGTAGTCTGCGGCATAGCCGATAGTAGCGTCGCTTGCACCGATAAGGCGGAGCAGGGGCTCCATAAAGATGTAGGTTATGCCCGATGTTACTACAGTAAACAGCACAAGCAGTGAAAAGCCGTTGCCGAGTATCCTGTGCGCTCTTTCACGGTCGCCCTTGCCGAGCGCTATTGAGGCAAGCGGTGCGCCGCCACCGCCGACTATCTGTGAAAATGCCGAGATAAGAATGATTATCGAGCTTGTAACACCGATACCTGCCAGCGCATCAGTGCCGATAAGCTCTATGTGTCCGATGAAGACCCTGTCAACTATGCTGTACAGCAGGTTTATAAGCTGTGCCGCAAAGCCCGGCAGTGCCATTTTAAGTATAAGAGGCAGCATCGAGGCTGTGCCGAGCCGTTCTTCATATTTGTTATCCATTTATAGTATCTCCGTGTTTTGTCTTTCTATTTATAGAGTATAGCACTTAAATCATAAAAAGTCAAAGCAGGGCGGGTGACTGAAAGTCACTGTAAATTTTGCCTGCGGCAATGTCTGAGGTTGGCGAATAAGACTTGAGAACAGAATCTCATACTTTTGTAGAATCGGCTGAAGTTTTGGGAAAAGCGGTTTGCACTATAAAAAACAAAAAGGCAGCGCCGCTCGGCACTGCCTTTAATGTTTATAAATTTATTGCAATTACGCCTGTTCGCTGGGGGCAAAGCCTGTTCTTTTCAGAGCCTTTGAAATTGCGAGAGCGGCAAAGTATGCGAGAACTACGCTTGCTATATCCTTTATAAGATAGGGAGCGGATACGAGCAGGAAGCTGGATAACAGATCCTTGCCTGCAACGAGAGCGTACTGTACAAATCCGCAGATATGGCAAGCGGCAACGCCTAAGATGCCCATTGCTATTCTAAGCGGTATACGGAACTTTTCGGGCATATTTCTGAATGCGATTCCGCTGATGGCCGCCATAGCGATAAAGCCGATTATAAATCCGCCCGTAGGACCTACTATTGAAGCGATTCCGCCCTTGAAGCCGCTGAATACGGGAACGCCTACCGCACCGAGCAGAACATAAACGGCCGTTGAAACGGTTGCTCTTGCCGTGCAGAGATAGAAGCCGCAGAGGGCTATCGCAAAGGTCTGTAATGTAACCGGTACGCCGGAGGGCATCGGTATTGCTATCTGCGAAAGTACTGCAGTAATTGCCGCAAAGAGCGCACAAAGTACGATTGTTGTGATTTTCTGTCTGTTCATATTTTTTGTTTCCTTTCCATTTTGTCAAATGACTTTAACAGAATACCACCGACAGCGCCTCGTGTCAACCAAACCGCACAAATGGGTGACAATCGAGAATGGTCTGCGTTATAACTTAATAACATAATTGTACAAATTAACTAAAAGTTATGTGGTAAATGTGTGAAAAATGCAAATTGATTTTTTGGCGGGAAGAGGTTATAATTAATTTGCTGAGATTGTTGTAAACTTTTAACAGCACTCATAAGAATGAAACATATACAATTTGTTTGGAGGTAATTAAAATGAAGATGAGAAGATTCATCGGTGCAGTAGCTGCAATGGCAGTAGCAGGCACACTTACAGTAGGCGCAGCAGCAGAAACTTATAACGCATATATCGGTTTCCAGACTCCTGCATATTCTTTCAGAAACGCATGGAACGAAGCTAACTACGGCAGAGATTCAAAAAACGGTGAGTTATTCAACACAGCCGCAATCGTATGGGGCGCTAACGATCCTGAAACATTCCCTCAGTATGAAAAGAACTTCAATGATGACATCAGCGGTTATGCTATCCCTGTTACATACACAGATGCACAGATTGACAAGGACGGCACATATAAGGTTGGTATAACCGGCTTTGACTGGGAGCTTGATAAGGCTATCGCTTTCAATACGTTATTCGTATCGACAGATATTCCTTATGACAAGGATAACTTAAAGAGCACAGCTACTATAACAGACGTTAAGCTGTTATATGATGGTGTTGAACAGTTCAAGCTCGATGAGGCTATCATTGATGAAGAAGAAGGCAAGAAGAGCGGCTTTACAAGAATCGACGTAACAAACGATTACAATGATGCTGCAAAGGAACTCGGCTTCCACGGCACATATCCTACAAATGCAGTTAAGACAGTAGAGATTGAATTCACAGTTTCAGGTCTTGACGCTCAGCAGCCTGCTGATACAACAGCTTCCACAGCAGGCGATTCTACAAAGCCCAACACAAACACAGGTGTTGAAGGCGTTGCAGCAGTTGCAGGTGTTGCACTCCTCGCAGCAGGTGCAGTAGTAGTTGCTAAGAAGAGAAAGTAATCTTAAAAAGATTAACGAATAACGACAGCCCTCATTCGTGAGGGCTGTTTTAATATCACGACCGAAAGAGGAAATATGAAAAAATCTATAATCAGACGTGCGATAGCTGCGTTTATTGCGGCGGCTATGCTTGCAGGCTGTGCAGCGCAGGACAGCGGTGTATTATCGTCTGTCGGAAGCAACTCGGAGGCCGAAAGCAATGTATCGTATGTTGAGGATACGAGCAGTGTTGATGAAAATTCCGAGGTTACTTCCGTTGACAGCTCAGTAACAGAGAGCGACACATCTTCCGATACCTCCGAACAGGAAGAAAGTAATACTTCAAAACAGGAAAATACATCAAAGGCAGATAACACCGAGAAGCCTGTCGATACGACAAAGGTACAGGCAACTGCCGATACGAAAAATAACAGCCAGAGCAAGCCTGCGGCTTCTTCAAGCAATTTCACTGTTCAGTGGAAGAAGTCGAGCGACTGGGAAGAGGGCGGTAAGAAGTGCGGAGGTTATGAGATTGTTATAACCAATAACGGCGATACGGTGAACAGCTGGACGGCAAAGGTAACCGTCCCCGGCAATACAAAGCTGATGTCGCAGTGGAACGGAATATTCAGCATTTCTGGAAACACAATGACGGTCAAGAACGAGAGCTACAACGGAACTATAGAAAAGGGAAAGAGCATTTCGTTCGGCTTCAATTATTCGGCTGACGCTTATATCAATGAGGGTAAAGTGACTGTGAACGGAAGTACCGCAGGAACGAGTTCCGGAAATAACAGCAACAATAATAACAATAGCAATAACAACAATAATAATAGTACGTCAACGACCAAAAAGCCGGCGGCAACAGTTCCTCCGGCGCCGAGCGACCCTAAAGGCACTACGCCGGTATCACAACACGGTCAGCTTTCGGTAAAGAACGGACAGCTTGTTGATAAGAGCGGAAAGGGTTATCAGCTCAGAGGAATGAGTACGCACGGGCTTACATGGTTCCCCGAATTCGTAAACGAGAGCGCATTCAAAACGCTCCGTGACGACTGGAACACGAATGTTGTCCGCCTTGCAATGTATGTTGACGAGTGGGGCAACGGTCAGTGCTATATGGGCAACAAGAGCGGGAGCCTTGAACTGCTTGAAAAGGGTGTTGACATCTGCATCAAGCTGGATATGTATGTTATCATCGACTGGCACGTTCTTAATCCCGGTGACCCGTCCAAGTATACAAACGAGGCAAAATCCTTCTTTGAAACGGTGTCAAAGAGATATGCAAAATATCCGAATGTAATTTACGAGATATGCAACGAGCCGAACGGCGGTGCATCGTGGAGCGGCAATATCAAGCCGTATGCGGAAAAGATAATACCCGTTATCCGCAAGAATGCGCCGAACTCGGTAATTATAGTAGGCACGCCGACATGGAGCCAGGAAATCGACAAGCCGCTTTCCGACCCGCTGAACTACAAGAATGTAATGTATGCGTTCCACTTCTATGCGGCAACTCACGCAGGACTTCGTTCAAACGTAGAAAACTGCGTGGCACAGGGACTGCCTGTATTTGTGTCGGAATTCGGTACTTGTGACGCATCGGGCGGCGGTGCAAATGACTTCAACGAAACGCAGAAGTGGCTTAGCTATTTTGACAAGCAAGGCATAAGCTACTGTAACTGGAGTATTTGCAACAAGGATGAAACCTGCTCGGTACTGCGGCCGGGAACATCGGCAAACGGTAACTGGAGCGAGAGCAATCTTACCGAAAACGGCAAGTGGATGCGTAACTGGTTGAAGAAGCACTAAGTGCCCGTGGGGCACGGCAAATTCCGACCTTTTGAAAGGTTTGCGGTTGGCTGGGCTTTTGTGGGACGGTCGGGGTTGACGGTAGCTGAAAACAAGCTATCGAAATACTTGTTTGTTTACTCCCGCCGTTAAATAAACGTGAATATACAGCAACCGTATTTAAAGGCGGAAATGCGAGCCGAGGCACTCGGCTTCCGATCTTTTGAGAGGTTTGCGGTTGGCTGGGCTTTGTGGGACGGTCGAGAGTTAATGAAAACAAGGAGATAATATGCTGAACGATATTAAATGGTTATTTTTCGATGTCGGTTCAACACTTGTTGACGAAACCGAGTGTTATAATCATCGCATACGAGATGCTATTGCGGGAACAGATATTACCTTTGAGGAGTTTAACGAAAAACGTTTGTATTTTTCAAAGCAAAATCTGAAAGGCGATATTGAAGCACTGAGATATTTCGGACTTGCAAAAACTCCTTGGCATCATGAAGATGAAAAGCTCTATAAAGATTCCGAAAACATACTCAAAATCCTATGTGAAAAAGGATACCGTATAGGTGTAATTGCCAACCAGTCGGCAGGCACTGAAAAACGACTTGAAAGCTGCGGCTTGATGAAATATATACAGCTTGTTGTAGCTTCTGCCGAAGAAGGAGTTGCCAAACCTGATAAAAGAATATTCGATATAGCACTAAAGCGAGCAGGTTGCAGTCCGTCCGAAGCGGTAATGATCGGTGACAGAGTGGATAATGATATAATTCCCGCTAATGAAATGGGAATGATGACGATATGGGTGAGGCAAGGCTTAGGCAAATATTGGACGATTTCTGACGAGAGCGAAAAGGCTGATTTTACGGTGGATAACCTATCGGAGCTTTTGGACATTTTTTGATAAGGCTTAGGCGGAAATATTGCAAAAGTCTTAAGCACTATGAATGAAAGAAAGGTTGTGTACTATGTTTAGCAAATTAAAACATCGGCTTGACAGGAAAAGCAAAAGGGTGGTTGCGCTGTTGGCAACGGCGATACTGCTCTGTGGGTTTACGGGGTGCGAAAGAAGTACTATTCCTGATGGTTCTGAGATATCGTACAGCGAAACGGGTTTTGACATTGAACGGATACGAAAAAATGTAATTGTTGACGGACAAGCGATCGAGATACCCATAAAGCTGAAAGAACTGCCTAAGGATTGGACATATGAAACTTCTGCTAATCGATTTGCGGAGGATAGATGTCACGTTGAAGTCAAGGACAAAAATGGCGATTTGCTTTTTAGCTGCGGAGCGGAAAACTACAAAGAGTCCAAAAAGGGTGACAGTAGGATTTTTGATGCTCCTTTTGAGAATGACAAATGTTCGGTTGACGGCATAACTCCATTTAAAACAACTAGAGAAGAAATCGTCGAAAGGTATGGTGAAGCAACAAGTATAAAAAATTTTAACAGTAAGAAATATGAAGGCTGGCAGGAATATAGATATGGTTCTCTCGAGGGAAAAACCTCGAATGATTGGCACGGTAAATGTCTTATTGTTACGTTTAACGAGAAAGGCATTGTTGATTGGGTTACCATTGTTTATACAGACTGAAAATGACGCCTAAGAAAAGTATATAAACGACTGGGCAAGCCTTGAACGTTCTGCAATGCCGGCAGGCAGAGCCGAGGGCAAATCAGAATTATTATCCGAATTGATAAAGCAGGGTGTAATAACCGAAGAGCAGGCAAATAACTACAGAGACCGAAAAAACAAACTCCGTTCAGACTTATAAATGCAGAAACAGAATTTAAAACAACCATTATAAAAATCCGTGTCAGGCGACACGGATTTTTTCTGTTATAGCTGTCTTTATATGTGCAAGACCGTTTGCAATAAGGCACTGTCCGGGGTAATAGAGGGCAAGGCAGAAATTCGAGAACGGGAAATCTATTTTTGAGAAGTACGCCATCAGGAGCATTATATCGGATATAAGGAACAGCAGACTGCCGAGCGCAAGTATAAGGTTGAATCTGTTCTTTATGCGGATAAAGTTCATTATTGCTTTGCCTGTCATAATGCAGATTATAACTGCGTATGAAATGCCGATGATTTTCATAAGCGACGAGCCAAAGTCAAGAAGCGGTGAGAACATCATAAACAGCACTATGGGGATAAATATTATAATTGCGGGGATAAAGTCGGTCGGACGAGGCTTTTGCATCAGCGAATATGCTATGAAATAACAGATATGACCTAATGCGAAAATCGCCGCTCCTGCGATGAAATTTAAGTTTATCGCTATATCTGCGCTCATTGCGAAGAATACGCCGACGGTCAGTATTACTGACGGCAGTTTTTTATCGGGGAAGTATTTCAGGGCGTATATCAGGTTTACTGTGGCGGCAAGCATAAAGAAAACGCTTGCGGTTATTTTTATCGGGTAGAGATGAGTAATTATCAGAGCTGTATCGCAAGCAAGCGATAAGCAGAGAAAAATAATGTTGAGCGGTAAAACGAGTTTTTTCATATATTTGTTTCCTCAGTCTGATCATTCAGTTCAATATTGATTTTTCTTGTGTATCGGGATAGCGGATATTCTCCGTCGTGGGATTCTCCGAAAAAGTAAGCGGACATATTTCCCGCCTGCGTAACTCTTGTAACTCCTGCACAGAGCAACAGGTCAGTAAGCTCTGCTCTGTCAGCCTTGCCGCAGATAAGCCCTGCGGTCTGCAAAAAGCCTTTTGCATTTCTCAGTGTACGCATTATGTTCTTTCTCGGAAGCCTTTTTACAAGCACATTGCACATCATAGGCGACAGTTCAAGTTCAAAGTCGTCTTTTATGATAAGGCTGCAATTTTTACCGTAAAATACGTCGGGAGAAATTTGCCGTATCCCGATTACCTGTTCAAGACGGGCGGAGTAGCTTATGAGCGTATCTCTCGCCCGTGTGCCTATAGAGGTATTTCTGTGTTTTCCGACTGCCGCTTCAAGATACGGAAGGAACATTTTGCAAAATAGGGCAAGCTCGGTTTTATCATCGGTGTCGATAAACACGGTCTGGCAGGAACTGCAGAGCAGTTGCTTTGTAGAGGCTATATGCTCGGCAAGAGCCGAAAATTCATCTGTATGGTTTGCGTAATCGGAAATGTAGCAGAAACCAAGCTTGTGTCCCCATTCAATCAGCTTAACTCCCGGCGGAGCAAGTGAACGCACTGCTTTTACGGCTTCAGTACCGCCCCATACCACTATGCCGTCGGCAAAGCCTGCAAGCGTCTGGATAGTACGCACATCGCTTGACGGGGTATCAAAGACATATATGTAGCGTGACAGCAAAGGCTCATATTTGCAAAGCCGCTTTATTATGCGGATTGACAAGCCCTTATCGGCGGACGGAAGCTTCAGTATATTGATATTGCCTGCAAGAAGTCCTTCTGCAACGCTCATCACGGGTAAGCCGTCGGCATTTCCTGCGGCTATGTGGAACAGAACGCCGAGAGGTTTTGTCTGAATTTTTATTTTCGGAGTGATGCCGTTCGGAGAACCGATAAAGCCGTCTGAATCTCTGAGTTCGGTTTTCAGCCTGTATTCAAGATTTTCACGGCTGAGGCAGGCGAGTATAAGCTGTTTATAGTAACTCACATTTTCAACGTCAAGCGCTGAGAGCATATCGTCAAAAGCACCGTTTTCTATATCCGTGCTGATTTTTTCGGCGGCAAGCATGACCTGTTTAGCAGAAAGCCGACAGTTTCCGAGAGTGTCGCATATTCTGTCTTCAAAACGGGCTAACAGCTTGTCGCACATATCGTTTTCGTATATTTTGCCATCAAAGAAAATCATACGTTCACACCCTTTATTATCTCTTCTGCGCCTGCCGCACAGGTCTTTATATCCTCCGGCGCAACTCTGCCGACAATTTCAAGAAACGGCGTTTTCAGTCCGCAGGAACATTCGCTTCCGTTATGAAGTATGCCGAGGTCATCTGTCATTACAGAAAGCACCGGGGTCGCTTTAACCATAGGAGTTATAAGGTTTACAAGTCCTGTCTTGCCGTTTTCAAGCGGTTTTAACGTATCGACATCTCTGATTATAACTCTGCTGTAAGCGGGAACGTGGAAGTGATGTTCCTTGCAGTCGCAGTATAAAATAGGATGCTCTACCGCTCCGAAAAATTCGATAATATCGTTTTCCTTTATGCCGAGTACCTTTTCGGCAAGGCTGTAAAAGGAATTTTTATCGGTCTGCTCGGCATAGAACTGTTTCCAGCCGCCGCCGAGCATTATGCGTGAGCCTTTCGGCATTTTAAGATAAATTTTACGTTCGTCCATTATTCTCAGCAGAAAATAAGTATAAGCGGGAAACCCCATGAATCTTGTCGGGAAACGTGAACGTGAATGCCTGACAATAAGATCTATAATCCTGTCAAAGTCGGGGGAATAGCCGCCTTTTTTATATGTCAGGATATAATTGCGGCTCAGTGCAGGAGTGAAGAATGTCGCACCGAAAGCCGTCTTTGTTACGGCGGTATTGTTTCCTCTGTGGCGCTTGTAACCCATAATGATATAGTGGCACGGAACAGGAGATAACAGATTTCTCAGCTTTGATACACGCATAACCATTTTAAGTCCGCAGAGAAGGCCTCCTGTGTCAAAGGCTACCACGCTTTTCCTGCCGCTTGTGCCGGAGGAAGTCGCTTTTATAAGCGGAATACAGCCTTTATTGAAAATCTGCTTTTTCTTGAACAGCAATGTGGGTATCACGGGAAGTCCGGACGCATCCGAGGGAGAGGATATACCAAGATTTTCGCATATTCTGCGGTAATCATCGCAATGGGAAACGCAGTAGGAGAAATTTTCTTTTACGGCTTTGGTGAACAGTTCGTCGGAACTATCGGAATACGGGTCTTTTACCCCAAAGAGCAATCGTCTGTATTTCATCGGTCTTCCTCCGCTGTTTAAATATTTGATACAGTAAAATGATAACATAAATAGCACGGTGTGTCAATAAACGGTAAAACAAATGCGTTTTACTTAATTACCGTGTAACCTGTTACATCGCCTTGCTGATAATTTTGTGTGAAAACGGCGTAAAATTATCGGAAATCTGTAGACAATGACGATTATTTGTGATACAATAATAATAACACCTGTCGCAGAGGTTTTTTGTTTTATGACTGCAAGTAAACGATTACTCAAAACGTAATCGGTACATAACAAAAAAATGCGGCGGTATTATGACAGATTTATAAAGCAGAGAATAAACTGCACAGAAAGGAATTTTTGCTATGAAGAACATACCCGATGTAAAGCTCGGAATTGCGGCTGTAAGCCGTGACTGTTTCCCCATGAGCCTTTCAGCTTCAAGATGTGAGGCCGTTGTAAAGGCATGTAAGGAGATCGGTGTTGACGTATTTAAATGTCCCACCACTATTGAAAGCGAAGCACATATGATGCAGGCTCTTGAGGAGCTTAAGGGCGCAGGCTGCAACGCACTTGTCGTATACCTCGGAAACTTCGGTCCCGAGTCGGCTGAAACACTGCTTGCAAAGTACTTTGACGGTCCTGTAATGTTCGTTGCTGCGGCAGAGGAAACACAGGATAACTTAGTAGGCGGCAGAGGCGACGCTTACTGCGGCGTGCTGAATGCAAGCTACAACTTAGCACTCAGAAACATCAAGGCATACATACCCGAGTACCCTGTAGGAACAGCTACAGAGGTTGCAGATATGATAAAGGAATTTATCCCTGTTGCAAGAGCTGTTATCGGTCTTAACAACTTAAAGGTTATCTCATTCGGTCCTCGTCCTCAGGACTTCCTTGCTTGTAACGCTCCTATAAAGCAGCTTTACAACCTCGGTATTGAGATTGAAGAGAACTCGGAGCTTGACCTTTATGCCGCATTCAACGAGCATAAGAATGACGCAAGAATTCCCGAAGTTGTTGCAGATATGGAAAAGGAGCTTAGCGATGGCAACAAGATGCCCGGTATCCTGCCCAGACTTGCACAGCTTGAGATTACACTTCTTGACTGGATGGAAGCACACAAGGGAAGCAGAAAGTACGTTGTATTTGCCAACAAGTGCTGGCCCTCATTCCAGACACAGTTCGGCTGTGTTCCCTGCTATGTAAACTCAAGACTTACAGCAAGAGGAATCCCCGTAGCGTGCGAGGTTGATATTTACGGTGCAATCAGCGAATATATCGGTGCCTGCATTTCAGAAGACGCAGTTACACTGCTCGACATCAACAACTCTGTTCCTGCAGATATGTATGTTGAGTCTATCAAGGACAAGTACAACTACACACTCAAGGATACATTCATGGGCTTCCACTGCGGTAACACAGCTTCGTGCAAGCTGACAAGCAAGACTATGAAGTATCAGCTCATCATGCACAGAGGTCTTGAGCCTGACAAGGAGCCTGATATCACAAGAGGTACGCTCGAGGGCGACATCGTTCCCGGCGATATCACATTCTTCCGTTTACAGAGCACAGCTGACGCTAAACTGAGAGCTTATGTTGCTGAGGGTGAAGTTCTCCCTGTTGCTACACGTTCATTCGGCGCTATCGGCGTATTTGCTATCCCCGAAATGGGCAGATTCTACCGCAACGTTCTTATCAAGAAGAACTATCCTCACCACGGTGCAGTTGCATTCGGTCACTACGGCAAGGCTATCTTCGATACACTGAAGTACCTCGGTGTTGAGGATCTTGAATTCAACCGTCCCGCAGGTATGCTGTATGACGGTGAGAATCCTTACGCTAAGTATTGATTTATCGGACGGCAATACGAAAGCAGATAAAGTTGATATAGTATAGTAAAATCCCTGAGAGCTGAGGCTCTCGGGGATTTTTATGTTGATAATTATTGTGGTAAAGTTAATGAATTATCAAAAAAATAATCCGCCTAATTCCGGTAGGCGGATTACTGTTGTATAAACACTTTAATTACCGAGGGAAACCGTCTATGAGGGCTTCCTATATGTTGATTATAGCAAATGATCGGGTTAAAGTCAAGGTAAATCTCAAATTCGTGTCATTTTTATCGCAATATCTGAGGACTGTTTTAAGGCAGTCCTCAGATATTGCGATAAATCAGTTAAATTAAATTATTAAACAATTAAGCGCAATCATTAATATCCGCCGTCAATGCAACTCGCACATATTATCAACATTGGGAAAGGCGAATTTGAAGCGGCTCACAGCCGCCGCACTTGCAAAAACGGGGAATTTGTGGTACAATAAAACTAATTATTGACTAAAGTTTCGCTGTACAGGGGAGTACGGCGGTTGAAAGGATAAAGCTGATGGCAAAGAAAAATTATGACGACAACAGTCTTAAACAGCTGAAAGGACCCGATCAGGTACGACTGCGTCCCGGTGTTATATTCGGCTCTGACGGGCTTGACGGCTGTTGTCACTCCGTGTTTGAGATACTTTCAAACTCGATAGACGAGGCGAGAGAGGGCTTCGGAAAGAAGATAATCGTTACACGTTTTCTTGATAAAAGCATTGAAGTGCAGGACTACGGCAGAGGTATACCGATAGACTTCAATAAAAACGAGGAGAAGTACAACTGGGAGCTTGCCTTCTGCACACTGTACGCAGGCGGTAAGTACGATAACAACAGCGGAGATAACTACTCATACTCGCTCGGTCTTAACGGTCTGGGTCTTTGCTCGACGCAGTTTGCGGCTGAGTATATGGAGGTCGAGAGCAACAACGGAACGTGGATATACGATCTAAGATTTGAAAAGGGCTATAACGTTGAAAAGGAAGAAAGAGGCTTCCGCCGTCACCAGTCGGACGGAACAACGGGTACTAAAATCAAGTGGAAGCCCGACCTTGATGTATTTACGGATATTGACGTGCCGTTTGAATATTTTGACGATGTTCTGCGTAGACAGGCGGTAGTAAATGACGGGCTGACCTTTGTGCTGAGAAACGAAGTGCGTGACGAGGAAACAGGCGAAACTCACTTTGAAGAACATATCTACTGTTATGAAAACGGCATCAGCGACTATCTGAAAGAAATCGTAGGCGATACCGCACTCACGACCGAGCAGGTATGGAGCGCACAGCGTACAGGTAAGGACAGAGAGGACAAGCCGGAATACAAGGTAAAGATGAAGGTCGCTTTTGTATTTTCAAACAAAGTTCAGCTTATACAGCACTATCACAATTCAAGCTGGCTTGAGCACGGCGGAAGTCCCGACAAGGCTATGCAGGCGGCGTTCACAAATCAGATAGACGGATGGCTGAAAGCCAACAGCAAGTACAACAAGACCGAGGGCAAGATAAAATTTACCGATATTGCCGACTGCCTTGTGTTCATATCTTCAAACTTCTCAACGCAGACAAGCTATGAGAACCAGACGAAAAAGAGCATAACCAATAAATTTATACAGGAGGCTATGACTGACTGGCTGAAGCATCAGCTTGAAGTGTACTTCCTTGAAAATCCGGATGAAGCGGTCAAGATATGCGAGCAGGTGCTGATAAACAAGCGTGCCCGTGAAAATGCCGCAAAGGCAAGAGATACAATAAAGAAACAGCTTTCGGGCAAGATAGACCTTGCAAACAGGATACCTAAGTTCGTTGACTGCAGGAGTAAGGATACGGCAAGACGTGAGCTTTATATAGTGGAGGGTGACTCGGCTTTGGGCGCTGTAAAGCAGGCGAGGGACGCAGACTATCAAGCGGTAATGCCTGTAAGAGGTAAGACGCTCAACTGCCTCAAGGCAAGCTATGACAAGATATTCAAGAGTGAAATTATCACGAACCTTATGAAGATACTCGGCTGCGGTGTTGAGGTAAAGGCTAAGGCGAACAAAGACCTTTCAACCTTTGATTTAAATAATCTCAGGTGGGAAAAGATAATAATCTGTACCGATGCGGACTATGACGGATACCAGATAAGAACGCTTATTCTTACTATGCTGTACAGACTTGTTCCGACCGTAATAGAAAAAGGCTTTGTGTATATCGCTGAGTCGCCGCTTTATGAGATAAACAGCAAGGATATGACCTACTTTGCCTATACAGAAGCGGAAAAGCAGAGGATACTTGCCGATATAGGCGAGCAGAAGTATAAGATACAGCGTTCAAAGGGTCTTGGTGAGAACGAACCGGAAATGATGTCGCTGACGACTATGAACCCCGAAACAAGACGGCTTATTAGAGTAATGCCGGAGGACGCACAGAAAACGCAGGAGATATTCGAGCTGCTGCTCGGCGATAACCTTGACGGAAGAAAGGACTATATCCGTGACTACGGCTATAAGTACCTTGACGATATAGACGTATCTTAAGCGGAGGATATATGGAAATTAACAGGATAGAGGTAATATCTGCCGTAGTTTCGGAGATGATAGCGACACTGCCCGAGGAAAGACGGCAGAAGGCATACATTCATCTTTTCGGCACGGCACAGACGGCAGGGCTTATCGCACTGCGCAGAGGTGTTAACGCAGAGCTTGCGCAGATAAGCGGACTGCTCCACGACTACCGTAAATATCTGACGGGCGTTGACGAAAAGCACGCAGAAGAAGGTGCTGACGCTGTAATGCCGATACTGGCAAAGACGGGGCTTTTCAGCGTGTGCGAGATAGGCAATATCACAAGAGCGATAGCGAACCACAGCGACAAGGAAAATGTCGGGCTTCCGCTTGACGAGGTGCTGAAAGACGCAGATGTTCTGCAACACGTTTTACAGAATACAACGCTACCCATAAGAGATAAATACGAGAAACGCTTTGAAAAGCTGAAAAAAGAGTTTTCGCTCTGAGCAGGGTATAAAGCTAAAAAGAGGTATAGATTTTGAGAAAAGGAAAGAACGAAAAGAGCGAGAAGAAGGTCGCTCCGAATAAAAACGCTTATATAGAGGGTGCAGGCATTGTCGAGAATCAGCCGATAACCGATACGCTGACCGAAAACTATATGCCGTATGCAATGAGCGTTATAGTTTCCCGTGCGCTCCCCGAAATTGACGGTTTCAAGCCGTCACACAGAAAACTGCTGTATACGATGTACAAGATGGGTCTGCTTACGGGAGCAAGAACGAAGTCGGCGAACATTGTCGGACAGACAATGAAATTAAATCCGCACGGCGATATGGCGATATACGAAACGATGGTAAGACTTGCAAGGGGCAACGAGGCGCTTTTGCACCCATATGTTGACAGCAAGGGTAACTTCGGCAAGGCATATTCAAGGGATATGTCGTTTGCGGCGTCACGATATACAGAGGCAAAGCTCGACCCTATCTGCGCTGAGATATTTGCGGATATTGACCGTGATATAGTTGACTTTGTGCCGAACTACGATAACTCAATGACAGAGCCTGTACTGCTCCCCACAAGATTCCCTGCGGTACTGGTAAACAATAATGTCGGTATCGCCGTATCTATGGCGAGCAATATCTGCTCATTCAATCTGTCGGAGGTGTGTGAAACAGCCGCCGCACTTATGAAAAACTCCGAACACGATATTGTATCCACGCTTAAAGGGCCCGATTTTCCCGGCGGAGGCTTCATATTGCAGGACGAGAACGAGCTTCGCCGTATATATGCCACCGGACGTGGAAGCGTAAAGGTACGCAGTAAGTATATCTATGACAAAACGGCAAACTGTATCGAAGTGACCGAGATTCCGCCTACGACGACTATCGAAGCGATAATCGACAAGATAGTTGAGCAGGTAAAGCTGGGCAAGCTGAAGGAAATCTCCGATGTGCGTGACGAGTCGGACTTGTCCGGTCTTAAGATAACTATTGATTTAAAGCGTGGGCAGGACAGCGAGGCGGTAATGAAAAAGCTGTTCAGAATAACTCCCTTACAGGACGTTTTCTCCTGCAACTTCAACATTCTTGTAGGCGGTATGCCGAAGGTTATGGGTGTTGCCGAGATACTTGAGCAGTGGACGGATTTCAGAATTACCTGCGTAAAGAGAAAGACAAAGTTCGAGCTTGCAAGGAAGAAAGAGAAGCTCCATCTGCTGACAGGTCTTAAGAAGATACTGCTTGATATAGACAAGGCTATAAAGATAATCCGTGAAACAGAGGATGACGCAGAGGTCGTACCGAACCTTATGATAGGCTTCGGCATAGACGAAACACAGGCTGAATATGTTGCGGATATAAAGCTGAGAAATATCAACAAGGGCTATATCTTGAAGCGCATCGAGGAAATAGACAGCCTTAAGGAAGAAATAGCCGATATGGAGGATATTCTTTCTTCGGAGCGCAGAGTGAAGCAGATAATCATATCGGAGCTTGGCGATATAGCGAAGAAATACGGCAAGCCCAGAAAGACAATGTTCATCTACGGCACTGAGGACGAGGAGAACGAGGCGGAGGAGGAGATACCCGATTATCCCGTTAATCTGTTCTTCACCCGTGAGGGATATTTCAAGAAGATCACTCCTCAGTCGCTGAGAATGAGCGGCGAACAGAAGCTCAAGGAAAACGATGAGATAATCGAAACCTATGACGGCAGTAACCGTGCGGAGCTGTTGTTCTTCACGGATAAATTCCAGGTATATAAGGCGAGAGCCTGCGACTTTGAGGACGGAAAGGCAAGCGTTATGGGCGACTATCTGCCCGTAAAGCTGGAGCTTGACCCGGACGAGAAGATAATAAAGATGATAGCCGCAGAGGACTACAGCGGAACGCTTGTAATGTTCTTTGAAAACGGTAAATGTGCGAAGGTGCCTATGGTTTCGTTTGAAACAAAGACAAGGCGCAAAAAGCTGGCGAACGCATATAATGACAGCTCGCCGCTTGTATCTATGACGCTTATTGACGGCGACTGCGAGTTTATGCTAAGCTCGGACGCAGGCAAGGTCATGATATTCAACACAGTGCTTATCCTGCCCAAAGCGGCAAGGGATACGCAGGGTGTGCAGGTAATGAGGCTTACCAGAGCAAAGCTCAGATCTGCGGTTAAATACAAGGACGGTATGATAAAGGACGCAGACAGCTACAGGACAAAGACCGTGCCTGTTGCGGGAACGCTGTACGATGAGGACGTTGACCAGCTGAAATTTGTGTAAATCCGTAAGCGGCGGTCGGTGTAAAATATTCTTTAAACCTTGAAATTCACCCGCCACTGTGCTATACTTAAATTGCGTCTTTATAATGACGTGAGAGGTTATAATTCAGGCGGTCAGCCACAGTAAAAAGAGGTAGAAAAAATGCTCAGCGATATTGAAATTGCCCAGAACGCAAAAATGCTAAAAATAAAGGATATAGCAAAGGAACTAGGAATTGACGAGGAGGAGCTTATACCCTACGGTCACTACAAGGCGAAGATCTCACAGGAATGTATAGACCGTCTTGAAAGCAAAGAGGACGGCAAGCTGATACTTGTTACGGCTATAAACCCCACTCCTGCGGGAGAGGGCAAGACGACTACTTCCGTAGGTCTTGCAGAGGGTATGTACAAGATAGGTAAAAAGGCTGTACTTGCACTGCGTGAGCCTTCACTGGGTCCCGTCTTTGGTATAAAGGGCGGTGCGGCAGGCGGAGGATATGCGCAGGTAGTGCCTATGGAGGATATAAATCTTCACTTCACGGGGGATATGCACGCAATCACTTCCGCAAACAATCTGCTTTGCGCACTTATAGATAACCACATTCAGCAGGGAAACGTACTCGGAATAGACCCCAGACGCATACAGATAAAGCGTTGTCTTGATATGAACGACAGAGCGCTGAGAAACTGCGTAATCGGTCTTGGCGGCAAGGTGAACGGCGTTCCGAGAGAGGATCACTTCCAGATAACCGTTGCAAGCGAGATAATGGCGATACTGTGTCTTGCGGACGATCTTGTTGATCTTAAGGCAAGGCTCGGCAGAATCCTTGTTGCGTATACTTATGACGGAAAGCCCGTATTCGCTTCTGATGTTGAGGCGGTAGGCGCAATGACAGCACTCTTAAAGGACGCTATCAACCCCAACCTCGTGCAGACGCTCGAAAATACTCCCGCTATCATTCACGGCGGCCCGTTTGCAAACATTGCTCACGGTTGTAACAGCGTAAGAGCGACTAAGCTTGCGTTAAAGCTCGGCGACTATGCCATAACCGAGGCAGGTTTCGGCAGCGACCTCGGTGCGGAGAAGTTCTTTGACATAAAGTGCCGTTACGCAGGACTTAAGCCCTCGTGTACGGTCATAGTAGCTACTATCCGTGCGTTGAAATATAATGGCGGTGTTCCGAAAACCGAGCTTACCGCAGAGAACACAGAGGCTCTCAGAAAGGGCATCGTAAACCTCGGCGCACATATTGAGAATATGCGTAAATACGGCGTGCCTGCAGTTGTTGCGATAAACCACTTCTATACCGATACAGAGGCTGAAATAGCCATTGTCCGTGAATACTGCGAAAAGATGGGCGCAAAGGTCGCCTTCTCCGATGTATTCTTAAAGGGCGGAGAAGGCGGTATCGAACTTGCAAACGCTGTTATAGATACAATAAACGAAAACGAGGGCAAGACTAATTTTGCTCCTATATATGACGAGAAGCTGTCCATAAAGGAAAAGCTGAATATAATCGTAAGGGAAATCTACCGTGCGGACGGCGTAAGCTATACAACGGGTGCGGAAAAGGCAATAAAGGAAATTGAAGCTATCGGCTTTGACAAGCTGCCTGTATGCGTTGCAAAGACGCAGTATTCCTTATCGGACGACCCGACAAAGCTCGGTTGTCCGAAGAACTTCACGATAACCGTCCGTGATGTAAAGCTGTCGGCAGGCGCAGGCTTTGTTGTTGCGCTCACGGGCGACATTATGACAATGCCCGGACTGCCTAAGGTTCCTGCCGCAAACAAGATAGATGTAAGCGCAGACGGCGAGATAAGCGGTCTGTTCTGATGGAACGGTTTATTTCAGATTCGCCCGAAGAAACGGTTGAGATCGGCAAAAAGATAGCCTCTTATCTGAAAGCCGGCGACTGTGTGCTTTATACCGGTGAAATGGGCGCAGGAAAAACGCATTTAACAAAGGGTATAGCGGAATATTTCGGCAGTACGGACGATGTTACAAGCCCGACCTTCGCTCTTGTGAACGAATATGAGGGCGATGTGCCGATCTTCCACTTTGATCTTTTCAGAATAAACACGCTCGACGATCTGTACGCTATCGGATTTTTCGACTATCTCGACCGAGGCGGAATAATGTGTATAGAGTGGAGCGAGAACATACCTGAGCTTGCCTCGTATCTTGACGGCAGGTGCGGTGTGAATATCACTAAAACAGGGGATAATTCAAGAGTAATTGAATATATTCCGCAGGAGGAACTATGCTGATACTCGGTATCGACACTGCCGCCGCTCCTTGCTGTGCCGCCGTGTACGATACGGAAAAGGGGCAGATACTCGGCAGTACGGTGATAAACAACAAGCTGACACACAGCGTGACGCTTATGCCTGTTGTAAGGGATCTTGTCAGAAATGCGGAGCTTTCTATGGAGGATATAGGACTTTTTGCAGTGGCGAACGGTCCGGGCTCTTTCACGGGACTTCGTATAGGCATATCGGCGGTAAAAGGGCTTGCTTTTGCATTGTCGAAGCCTTGTGCGGCAGTTTCAACGCTTGAGGCTATGGCGTATAATGTTACGGCTTATGACTGTGTTGTATGCGCCGCAATGGACGCAAGGTGCAATCAGGTTTATATCGCACTGTTTCGCATTGAGGACGGCAAGGTCGAAAGACTGACCGAAGAAGAATGTCTGAAAACAGACGAAGCGGCAAGAATGCTGTCGGAATATGACGATGATATAATGCTTGTCGGTGACGGCGCATTTATAATGAAAAAAGCAACGGATAACGAGGGAATGGAAAATGTAAAGATCGCCCCCGATCCGTTAAGATACCAGACGGGCTACGGCGTATGCCTTGCGGCTGTAAACGCACCGCAGTTAACGCCCGAACAGCTTATGCCGATGTATCTTAAACTGCCGCAGGCTCAGCGTGAGCTTATGGCAAAGAATGCTGAGGCATATAAAGAAAGGAAAGAATAAAAATGCTGGCAATAGGTAGCGACCACGCAGGATATGAGCTGAAGTGCGAGGTTAAGAAGTTCCTTGACGGGCTGGGAGTCGAGTATATCGACTGCGGCTGTAACGGAGAGAGAGCGGATTACCCCGACATTGCAGAAAAGACCTGCGAGAAAATCAAAAGCGGAGAGTGCGACAAGGGCATTCTGATATGCGGTACAGGCATAGGCATCAGCATATCCGCAAACAAGATAAAGGGTATCCGTGCGGCTTTGTGCCAGGATTATTATACGGCAAAGTACACACGCCTTCACAATGACGCAAACGTTCTGTGCATGGGCGGCAGAGTTATAGGAGCGGGTACGGCTGAAGAAATAGTAAGAGTATTCCTGTCAACCGAGTTCGAGGGCGGAAGACACGCAGCCCGTGTTGACAAGATGATGGCGCTCGAGAATAAGTAAGTATTTAAACAGTCTGTCGAGAAACTTATACAACTTATTAAAATGGGGTTTGGGGCGTAGCCCCAATGCAGGTCGTCAGTCGTTGGTGTCGCTGCATCGTGCAGCGACTGTGTGCGACTGACTGCAAGC
>OMDD01000306.1_pt1 | contig 26400 bp, 19 predicted proteins | sample 1674331 | NCBI WGS metagenome assembly OMDD01 (sample SAMEA103958164, study PRJEB25191) | human gut metagenome | biome: human-associated habitat [ENVO:00009003]; feature: intestine environment [ENVO:2100002]; material: feces | place: Germany | collected 2013/2015
CGAAATGTCACGCTTTAGGGGCTGAAAACCCCTTGTAAATCAAGGCTTTTTTCGAGGGTGTCGCTGGGGGCCTGATAGATTTATCCTCTGGCCCCCAAAACGGCCCTCTAAAGGCATACAGACCCCTGAAATAAACCCCAAGGAGGAAGCCTATGTCAGACAATCGAAAATATTACTACCTCAAACTGAAAGAAAACTTCTACAACAGCGAAACGATGGTTATTTTGGAGAGTATGCAGGATGGCCTGCTGTACTCCAATCTGCTGCTGAAAATGTACCTCATGTCACTCAAAAGCGGCGGTATCCTCATGCTCAATGACCATCTGCCCCACACGCCCCAGACCATCGCCACCTTTACCCGCCATCAGGTGGGGACGGTGGAACGGGCCTTGAAGGTGTTCCTTGAATTTGGCCTTGTGGAGATTTTGACCGATGGGGCCTACTACATGACCGACATCCAACTGCTGATCGGCCAATCCTCTACCGAGGGGGAACGGAAAAAGAAAGAGCGTATGCGATTGAAGCGTCAAAAACTGCTCCCATCCGGCGGGGCGGACATTTGTCCACCATATAGCCAGGGGGACATTTGTCCACCAGAGATTAGAGATAAGAGATTAGATATTAGAGATAAGAGTATAGAGAATAGAGAGAGTGAGAGCGCCCACGCCTATGGCCGTTACCAGAATGTTTTCCTGACGGACGGGGAACTGGCAGACTTACAGGCCAGCTTTCCCACTGTATGGGGCCAGTACATCGAAAAGCTGTCCGAGTACATGGCTTCTACCGGCAAGCGGTATCAGAGCCATGCCGCCACCATCCGGCGCTGGGCCGGTGAGGACGCTAAAAAAACGGTCACACCCTCACGCAACCGGGATTACAGCGTAAAGGAGGATGAAACTGTATGATTGAGATTACCGCAGAAATCCGGGCATTCATCGACAAGGCAGCTGCCGGTGTGGAATTGGCTGAGGACGAGTATATAGACCCGTCAGACGGGCTCATTCACTGTAAGAAATGCGGCGGCCAGAGGCAGACCGTTGTGCCATGCTTCGGGAAATCCGGCTACTTTATGCCGCACTGCATCTGCCAGTGCCAGCGGGAGGCTGAGGAGCAGCGCAAGGCTGCTGAAGAACGGCAGCGCCGCATGGAGCGTATCAAACGCCGAAAGGCACAGGGCCTGCAAGACCGTTATCTGTACGACTACACATTTTCCAATGATAACAGGCAAAACCCATTGATGGACAAGGCTCATGCCTATGTGGAGAACTGGAAAGAGGCATATAAGAGCAATATCGGGCTTTTGCTGTTTGGAGATGTGGGAACCGGCAAGTCTTTCTTCGCCGGATGTATTGCCAACGCTTTGCTTGACCAGGATGTGCCGGTGCTGATGACGAACTTCCCCACCATTCTGAACCGCCTGACAGGGATGTTCTCTGAGGACAGGTCAGAGTTTATTGCCAGCTTTGACGAATATGACCTGCTTATCATTGACGATCTGGGTGTAGAGCGCAGTACCGAATATGCTATGGAGCAGATGTTTTTCGTCATCGACAGCCGCTACCGCAGCCGCAGGCCCATGATTATCACAACAAACTTGAAACTGTCCGAGCTGAAAAACCCGCCTGATCTGGCCCACGCCCGTATCTATGACCGTATTCTGGAACGGTGTGCGCCGATTCTTTTTGACGGGAAGAATTTCCGGGAAGAAAATGCCGGTGCTACCCGACAGACAGCAAAAGACATTGTAAACAGTAAGCAAGACTGATTTTTTACCGGGCGGCACAGACCCGTTCGGAGAAAGGAGCGCCATGAACAAAGAACCCCGTACTATGCAGGTGGCAGACGCCGCTACTGCGTCCAGAGCGCCGGAAAACACGCCAGCGATGGTAAAGAAAATCGGCAAGACGACCTACAAGGTTCATGTCCATTTCAGCAATACCAGCACAGAAACCATGAGCGATAAAATCAAGCGTATGCTCAAAAATGAAATTCAGCAGATGTGACAGACTGATAAACGAAGCCGCCTTGTGCTAAACTGATGATGGTACGCACCAAAATTTTTGTCAAGGAGGACACGAAAATGCTTTACACAGAAAAAGAGAAACATGAAATTGAGCGAGTAAAGGAAGTCTTTGCGGAACATCTGCGGCAAAGCCCTGATTTTGAACTGCTCTGGTCGGACAAGGTAGGCTATGTCTGGCTGGCGATTGGCGTAAATCCACTTTATGTGGATACTGGCATCAGGATAGAATCAGCCGCCGATCTCTGCGGCAGGTGTTTGGATGATGTTGCTACGGATGTTTTATATATGACAGGCAACGATCATGCACTGGAGGAAGCCGATCCGCTGGAATTGGCCGAAATCAAGCGGCGCTGGGAGCCATATATCAACCAGCTGCCAGACTATGCGTATCTCTGCAAAGACCTGCTGGACGGAAAAATGTAAGCTGTTAAACGAGGTGTCAGGAGCCATACGGTGCTTCTGGCACCTTTTTTGTGAATTTGATTAAAAAGTCCTTGACAATTTGTCTCTGGAAAGACAGCAAAATCTATTCTGATTAGCTGTGGTGCAAGGTTGGCACCATTTGACATCAAGGAGCTGCGTGACCTGACTGCTTATGATGAACTGGAGCTTGATACATTGGGTGAGAAAAAGACAGCACTGTTTGTCATTATCTCCGATACCGATGCGACATTCAATTTCATTGTAAGTATCATGTATTCGCAGTTATTCAATCTGCTTTGTGACAAGGCAGATGATGTATATAATGGGAGACTGCCGATTCACGTCCGGTGTTTACTGGACGAGTTTGCAAACATCGGGCAGATTCCGCAGTTTGAGAAGCTGATTGCTACCATTCGTAGCCGGGAAATATCAGCTTCTATTATTTTGCAGTCAAAGTCACAGCTCAAGGCTCTGTACCGGGATAACGCTTCCACGATTGAAGGAAACTGCGACACTACCCTGTTTTTGGGAGGAAAAGAGAAAGATACTCTGAAAGACTTGGCAGAAATCCTTGGAAAAGAAACGATTGACCTTTACAATACCTCGGATACGAGAGGTACGAGCCAGTCCTACGGTCTGAACTATCAAAAGACCGGAAAAGAGTTAATGAGTCAGGACGAGATTGCGGTCATGGATGGCAGTAAGTGTATCATGCAGCTTAGAGGTGTAAGACCATTTTTCTCAGATAAGTTTGATATAACGAAGCATAAGCAGTACCCGCTGTTATCCGATTATGACAAAAAGAATGAATTTGACATTGAAAAATACGTCAAGAACCGCAACAGACTGCGCTTTAAGAGGAATGATGTGGTGGATGAGGTATGCGATGTCGGAGAAATCACAGCTTAACTTCTGGTCACAACGTCCAGAAGTTACTTTACAACTAAATATTGGAACTATTGTTATGGGAGTTTTTCTGAAAAATCACAAATCAGAACAGCTCCCTTTTTTATTTCATTTTTCAAGAAAAAGGAGACAAACAAATGGGCTTTTTTACAACATCAGTAACAGGACTTAAAACAGTAGTAACCGCAATCGGAGCAGGTGTAGGCGTGTGGGGCGTTATCAATCTTCTCGAAGGATATGGAAACGATAATCCCGGTGCGAAATCACAGGGTATCAAGCAGCTTATGAGTGGCGGTGGCATCATCATTGTGGCACAGACGGTAATTCCACAGCTTACCACTCTGTTCTCATAATTCATGGGCGGGATCATTGATAAGATTACTGAATTCATAAAGGAACTGTTGCAGGGATGGGTGCTGACCAACTTTGAAACCATGTTTACCGATGTCAATGACAAAGTAGGCACGATTGCAGGGGAGGTCAGCAAAACTCCTAGCACATGGAACTCTGGTATTTTTGATATGATAAAAACATTGTCCGACAACGTGATGATTCCCATAGCGGGGATGATCATCAGTTTTGTACTCGTCTATGAGCTTATTTCCATGGTCATTGATAAAAACAACCTGCATGACTTCAATACAGCCATTTTTATCCGCTTTTTTATGAAAGCGTGTATTGCAGTCATGCTTCTTAGCAAGACTTTTGACATTGTAATGGCGGTATTTGATGTGGGAAGCCATATCGTAAATTCTGCCGCTGCAGCAATCAGCGGAGAAACCAGTATTGATGTTTCAAGCACTTTGCAAACAATGTTCAATGAGCAGTTTTCGGAAATGAGCATAGGTGAGCTGTTGGGACTTGGAATGGAGACCATGATCGTCAGTTTGTGTATGAAAATCATGTCAGTCCTTATCACCGTCATTCTTTATGGGCGAATGATTGAAATATATCTTTATGTATCAGTAGCACCCGTTCCCTGTGCAACCGTAACCAACCGGGAGTGGGGAACGATAGGAACGAATTATTTTAAGGGACTTTGCGCCCTTGCATTTCAGGGATTTTTTATGATGGTGTGTGTCGCTATCTATGCGGTGCTTGTAGCTGGTGTGGCAGTATCCGACAACCTGCATACCGCACTCTGGTCAGTGGCGGCATATACCGTTATCCTATGTTTTTCACTCTTTAAGACAGGTTCCCTGTCTAAATCTATCTGGAATGCACATTAAAGGAGGAACGATATGGCAATATCCGTGCAGGTGCCAAAGGATTTGTCCGGTATCAAGACAAAAGTGGCACTGAACTTGACAAAGAGACAGATCATCTGTTTCAGCGGTGCGGCAGTAGCCGGGATACCCTTGTATTTTTTAACCAAGGGACTGATCGGAACATCAGCCGCATCACTTCTTATGATGGGAGCAATGCTTCCGTTCTTCTTTTTTGCGATGTATGAGAAAAACGGGTTTCCGGCAGAGAAGATTTTGTATTTTATGCTCCGGCAGAAGATACTCACACCGGGCATAAGACCATACCGGTCAGAGAACTTATACAAGCAGTTGGAAGAAAAAGAAAAATTACGAAGGGAGGTTCGTTATCTTGAAGAAAAAGCAAAAGGCAGAACCGGAAAGCCGCAGAAAAAGCAGTTATAAAGGCAATAGCAGGAACAACAGTAAAAGTGGCGGTCTTACCTTTTCAGAAAAGAAGCGTCTTATACAGTTGAAGCGCATTTTATCGGGAAAGAGCAATGAGAAAGAAAAGCCGACTACTGCACAAAAGACGATCACTTTTGAAAAGATGTTCCGGGACGGTATCTGTCAGGTCAGCCACCGTTATTATACAAAGATGGTGGAATTTTTTGATATAAACTATTCGCTACTGGAAGTGGACGAGCAGGCGGATATACTGGCACAGTACAGTAAGCTCATCAATTATTTTGATCCGTCTGTGAGGTTTGAACTGGTGCTTTTCAACAGGCAGGTCAACGAACAGATGCTTACAGAACAGTTTGACATTCCGTGGCAGGAGGATGATTTTAACGATATTCGTGAAGAATATACGGAAATGTTAAAGAAGCAGGCGGCAAAGGGAAACAATGGTATCATCAAATCAAAATATCTGATTTTTGGTGTAGAAAGCAACGGCTACAAGGAAGCCAAGAGCCGCCTTAACAACATTGAAAAAGATGTCATACGAAACTTAAACAACATAGGAACCCTTGCGAGGGGACTGGACGGAAAGGAAAGACTGCGTATCCTGCATGAATATTTTAACCAGGATACCATGGAGCCTTTCCGTTTTTCATTTAAGGATCTGGCAGAATCCGGTAAGTCGGTCAAGGACTATATTGCACCGCCGGGATTTGATTTCCGCTATCCGAACCGCTTCAAGTCGGGAAATATGTATGGCTGCGTATACTATCTGGATATTATCGCACCGAAATTTACAGACGAGTTGATCAAGCAGCTTCTTGATATTGATGCCAACCTTACGATTTCCATGCACATGCAGACGGAAGATCCGGTAAAGGCAATCAAGAAGTTAAAAGCGGTCATTTCCAATATCCAGAAAATGAAGATCGAGGAACAGAAAAAGGCAGTCCGCAGTGGGTATGACATGGATATTTTACCGACGGACATTGTGACCTATGAAAAGGACACGCTGGAATTTCTGGATGACCTGAATACGAGCAACCAGAAGATGATCAACATGACATTTCTTATTACCTGCTATGGCAGAACAAAACGGGAATTGGAGAGCTTAATGCAGAGGGTGTCCGGTATCATTCAGCAGGCAAACTGTGATTTACGCTGTTTGCAGTATTTACAGGAGCAGGGCCTTATGGCATCTGCGCCGATTGGCTGCAATGAGACCGGAATTGAGCGTACCCTTTCCACAAAGAGTACCGCAATCTTAGTACCATTCTGCACGCAGGAGTTATTTATGCCTGCACCGGCAATCTATTACGGATTAAATGCACTCAGCAACAATATGATCATGGCAGACCGGAAAAGGCTTCGTACACCAAACGGAGTCATACTTGGTACACCGGGAAGTGGAAAGAGTTTCAGCGCAAAGCGTGAGATTTTAAGCTGTTTTCTTATCACAAAGGACGATATTATCATCTGCGATCCGGAGGGAGAGTATTTTGCTCTTGTGGCAGCACTACATGGACAGGTGGTAAAACTTGCCACCAATTCCAAAGACTATCTGAACCCTATGGATATTCAGTTGAGCCATAAGGGGGATAAGGAAGCGTTAAAGCTGAAATCCGATTTTATTATTACTCTGTGTGACCTGATTGCAGGCGGCAAGGATGGATTGCAGAACGATGAAAAAGGTATCATCGACGAGTGTATCCGTCATATTTATGATAAGTATTTTGAAAATCCGGTGCCGGAAAATATGCCGCTGCTGGAAGATTTATATGATGCCCTGTTAGCACACAAAAATCCAAAGGCGGAGCGTATCGCAAACAGCCTTGTGCTGTATGTGCATGGTTCCCAGAATTACTTCAACCACCATACCAATGTGGACAGCGGCAACCGTATCATGTGCTTTGACATCAGAGACTTGGGAAATCAGTTAAAGGAACTTGGAATGTTGATCGTGCAGGATGCGGTTTGGAACAGGGTATCGCAGAACAGGGAGCGAAAGCTTGCTACCCGTTATTACTGTGATGAGTTCCACCTTCTTCTGAAGGAGAAACAGACAGCTATTTATTCCGTGGAAATCTGGAAGCGTTTCAGAAAATGGGGCGGTATTCCGACAGGTTTGACGCAGAACGTGGGCGATTTCCTCCGTTCTGAGGAGATTGAAGGTATTTTGGGTAACAGCGATTTTGTGTATCTGTTAAATCAGAATGCCAAAGATCAGGCAATTCTCGCTGATAAACTGGGACTATCTGATAAGCAGCTTTCCTATGTCACCAACTCCGAGCCGGGAAGTGGTCTGATACTGTTTGACAATGTGGTAATTCCATTTGTAGACAAATATCCGACAGACACCAAGACTTACAGAATTATGAATACCAAGCCGGAGGAATCGGTGCAGAAGGAGGACGCAGTATAAAATGGCAGAAAAAAGACAGAAGAAGCAGGGGGCAAAGGCATTTGAAAAAGAGACATTTTCCAAGGATAAGGAAGTGACTGGAGCAAAACACACAGAACACAGGCAGGATAACACCTTTCCTACGGAAAATCATTTTCATGCCAATGAGAAGCCTGTGAGCAATCTGCCACGGGATGCGAACCATGGCAGTGATACAAAAAATGTAACTTCTGGTCACAATGTCCAAAAGTCGGAAACTGGAGCAGAGAGAAAAACGGGCAATAAAAAGAAATATTACCGTCAGTTGCAACAGCAACAGAACACTTCTGGTCACAATGTCCAGAAGTCAGAAGCCGATGCGGAAAAGGCATTCTTAAAGGAAAACAGTTTCATGCAGGAGGAACAGCCGGGGGATTCTGACAGCACGATGGAAAATGAGGTTCATGTCAGGGACACCTACCAACGGTCTGAGGAAAAAGGAAAATATCACAAAGAGCGTGTGCAGAGAGAACACGCACACAGAGAGCGTGCGAAGTCAGAAAATACAAAGCAGTCCGATTATGGAGATTTCCAGACAAAGGATGCCACATTTTCGCAGGGGCAGGCGGAAGAATTTACCGACAAAAAAGTACAGAAGGCTTTTGATAAGTCGGAAAAGAACCGCCGAAAGTTGCAGAAAGCAAAGGACAAGATGCCGACAAAGCGGCAGTATGAGATGAAGCGTGTCTTTGATGAACAGACCGGAAAAGCAAAGTATGTTGTGGTTCCGGTGGATGTGGAGAAGCCATTTAAACCGGATGGACTGGGAAAAACTGCGGTTCACAAGCTCCAGACCGAAAATATGTATTTTGTGCATCGCAAGATTGCAGAGACAGAAAAGGATAATTCTGCTGTGGAGGGCGCACACAAGACGGAACAGCGAGCCGAGGATATTTACCACTATATGAAGTATCACCGCAAGAGCAAGGCACAGAGAAAGCGTGACCGCTTAGAGCGATTGCACAAAAAACAGGTTACAGCGGATATGAAGCTGGAGTATGAGAAATTCATCAGTGAAAATCCACATCTAAAGGGCAACAGTCCAAAGAAGCAGTTGCAAAGGCAGCTACAGAAACAGCGCATCAAGCGTGAGTATGCCAAGGCAAGGCGGGTAGGAGCAGAAGCCAAGACTGCAAAGGAAACATTTACAAAGACAGCCAATGCTGCAACCGGGATTGCAAAGAAGTTACAGGAAATTGCCACGAAAAATAAAACACTGATTATCACAGTGGGTATTTTTGCACTTCTGCTCATTATGATCATGTCGGCACTATCAAGCTGCGGTTCCATGTTTACCGGAACTGTGACAACAACGATGGCAAGCACATATCTTAGCCTTCCGGCAGAGATTGATGCAGCAGATTTATCTTTTACAGAAAAGGAAATGGAACTGCAAAATAAGATTGACCGGATTGAAACTGATTATCCGGGATATGATGAATACGATTATAACCTTGGTGCAATCGGGCATGATCCGTACACACTGATCAGTTATCTTTCCGCAGTCCATACGGAATTTACTGCCGCAGGAATAGAGAGTGAGATTCAGGAATTATTTGATGCCATGTATTCACTCACTACCGAGGAAGTAGAGGAAACACGGACAAGGACAGTCACAAAGACCGGAACCAGAATAGTAACAAATCCGGACGGGACTACCCGTACCGAGGAATACGAGTATGAGGAGGAAGAAGAATATACCGTAACAATTCTTCGTGTCACACTTACGGTCACACCGCTTGAGAGCATTGTAGTCGGACGCATGGACAGCGAACAGACGGAAATTTTTGGAGCCTATACGGAGACAAAAGGCGGCTTACAGGTCTTTGCTTCTCCGGTTGATTATTACTGGTATTACTATATCAGCAGTTATTATGGCTACCGGAAAAATCCAAACACCGGAGCCGAGGAGCTTCACAGGGGTGTGGATATAGCGGTGCCGACAGGAACGTTTGTATATGCGGCACATGATGGAACGGTAACAGAAGCAACTTACGATTCCTATTATGGAAATTATGTGGTGATTACGGACAGTAAGGGATATACCACAAAATATTCCCACATGGACAGCTTAAATGTGTCCGCAGGGCAGAGTGTAAAAAAAGGTGACAATATAGGCAAAAGCGGAAATACAGGAAGCAGTACCGGAAGCCACCTTCATATCGAATGTCTGTATAACGGGGAATATTATAACCCGTTATTTTATTTTGAAGCAGGAGAACAGACCATTTATGGAGAAACAACGGGCGGCACCGGAGGAGGAACCAGCAATGTGATACCACCGGAATCTTATGATGATGCAACCGTACAGACGCTTATGCGTGAAGCAAACAGGTATCTGGGAATGCCATACACCTTTGGAGGAACAGCTCCGGCAAGTTTTGATTGTTCTGGCTTTGTATGTTGGGTATTTACAAACAGCGGCGTACATAACCTGCCAAGAACCACCGCACAGGGCATTTATGACCAGTGTACTCCGGTATCAGCGGCAGACGCAAAGGCAGGGGATATTATCTTTTTTACCGGAACTTATAATGCGGGACGTCCGGTTACACACGTTGGCATTTACTGCGGAAACGGTACGATGGTGCATTGTGGCGATCCAATCCAGTACACCTCAATCAATACCTCTTACTGGCAGAGCCATTTTTATGGTTTTGGAAGATTGAATTAGCGAAGGGAGGAATTATTTTTGTCAGTAGAGCGAATCAATTCACAGCTTAAAAAGGTCAGGGAGCAGATAGCACAGCTACAGGCAAAGGAAAAAGACCTTGCAGAGCAGAAACAGATGGCGGAGGATGCCGAAGCCATGAAGATCATACGGAAATATAAAATCTCATCCGAGCGATTGCAGATGCTTAATAAGCTCAGTGAGGATGAAGTCAGAAATTTATTACAGAAACGGGAACAGGAAAAGGAGGATTCGACCAATGAAAATGAAGAAGTTATCCGTTAAGGCACTAATGTCCCTGATACTGTCGGCAATACTTTTTTGTATGCCGATTGGGGCATTTTTTGCAAACAGGGCAAATACTGTGGAGGTTCATGCGGAGGATACAGCAGAGCAGAAAACAGAAAGTGCGGCAGAGGAAAGCAGTGCAGAAAGCACAGCGTCCGGTAATGATAACAAGGACAGTTCCGGTAGTGGAGAAAATCACACAGAGCAGTCCACAGAGAATACAACGGAAAATTCCACAGAAGGCACAACCGAGGAAACACAGCCTTCCGCAAAATGCACCTGCAAGGAAAAATGCAGTCAGTATGCGGTGGATGAGGATTGTGAGGTGTGTGCAAAGGATTATAAGGAATGTGCTTATATCAATCCGAGCGTAAAAATTACAATCAATACACCTTCTGGGTGGCATAACGATACCACGAAAGTAACAGTCAAGGTGGAGGATACTATTGTATCCGGCAATTTTACCATTCAGACAGTAAAGGCAAAAGTCGGACAGAATGGAAGCTGGACAGATATTACCGAGGATATGTACATAGAGATTTCCGAGAACAGCACCATTTATGTGCAGGTCACAGACCAGAAGGGCAAGACCTACGAGAAAAACCGTTATATCAAGTGTTTTGATTTTACCAAGCCTACCTTAAATGCGGCAGTCAGCGATGGTCTATTGAGTATTCAGGCACATGATACGGATTCCGGTATCAAGGCAATCTATGTCAATGGCTATGAGTTTACCGACCATACGAATGGTGCTTTGAATATCCGTCTGCAACAGTTTGATGCAGGATATCAGTATTTCACGATTTCAGCCATGGATAATGCAGGAAATACCTCAGAAATCTATAAAACAGCCAATCCGTATTACACCGATCCGGAAAACAAGGACAGCAATGAAAAAGATCCGGCACAGCAGCTCCCGGTGGATGCGTCAGCAACCAAGCCTAGCTCTGCAACCGCACAGGTTACAGACCATACCAAGACAGACAGCAATGGAAATACTGTTTCCCAAACAGGCAGTGGAACAACTTCAAGCAGTACAGGAACATCAGCCAAGCAGTCCCCGAGTACGGGAGATACTTCTAAGGATACCGACCAGAGCAGTGACAGCCAGACTTCTGAAAAAGGCAAGGAATTTTATACAATTCAGACTGCATCAGAAAAGGTATTTTATCTGGTGATTGATCGTGACGGGGAAGATGAAAAGGTATATTTCCTTACCGAAGTCAGTGAAAATGACCTGTTAAATACCACAACGGATAACAGCGAGACACTTCCGAAAAATTCAGCGGCATTGGAATCTGCAATTCCTACCAAAGACAGTGCATTGTCAAATAATAATGCAGATACCACAGGAGAGAAAAAACAGGGAACGGAAAGTGTTGAGGGCAGTACCGAAGAAAGCACGGAGGATACAAGTAAGCCGAAAGAGGATACCGCAAAAGCAGATGGTTCCGGCTTTACATATATTTTAATAGGCATTGCTGCGGTAGCTGTGATCGGAGTGGTATATGTTGTGAAGTCTAAGAAGAAAAAGGAAAACTTCATTGATGAGGATGAAGATGAGGACGAGCTTGACGAGGACTATGATTATGAGGACGAGGACGAAGCCGAGCAGGATTCAGACGAAGCATTCTTAAATGGTGGCGATGATACAGAATCAGAGGACACAGGCGAGAATGACAGTGAAGATAACAGTGACAACGATAATGATGAAGAAAACGGGGAGGAATAGAGATGGAGCTTGTAATTGCAGAGAAGCCGAGCGTGGCACAGAGCATTGCGGCAGTTCTTGGTGCCACACAGCGTAAGGACGGTTATTTGGAAGGCAATGACTATCTAGTATCATGGTGTGTGGGACATCTGGTAGAACTGGTACAGCCGGAAAGCTATGAGGAAGCATGGAAGAAATGGAGTTATGACAATCTTCCGATCATCCCACAGGAATGGCAGCATGAAGTGAAAAGTGATACGAAAGCACAGTATCAGATTTTGAAAAAACTTATGCATGATGACAGGGTGGATGCAGTTGTGTGTGCTACCGATGCCGGAAGGGAGGGAGAGTTGATCTTCCGCCTGACCTACAACATGGCAGGATGCAGAAAACCGATGAAACGATTATGGATTTCTTCCATGGAGGAGAGTGCTATCCGTGACGGCTTCCATAATCTTCGTCCAGGCAGTGATTATGACAATCTGTACAAGTCAGCACTATGCAGGCAGGAAGCAGACTGGCTTGTGGGTATCAATGGCACTAGGCTTTTTACGGTATTGTATGGTGGCAAGGCATTAAAGGTCGGCAGAGTGCAGACACCGACACTTGCCATGCTGGTAGACCGTGAAAGTAAAATCATGAATTTCAAGAAAGAAGCCTATTATATGGCTCATATCATGGAAAATGGTCTGGATGCTGTATCGGAGCATATCAGTGATAAAACGGAAGCAGAGAGGATTGCAGGAGCCTGTGAAAACGGACAGGCTCTTGTCACTTCCGTGGTAAAGGAAGAAAAGTGGGTAGCACCGCCGAAGCTCTATGATCTTACCACACTCCAGAGGGATGCAAACCGTCTGTTTGGTTTTACTGCCAAGCAGACATTGGAATATACCCAGAGCCTTTATGAAAAGAAACTTGTCACTTATCCGAGAACGGACAGCCAGTATCTTTCCGATGACATGGATGGCACAGCAAGAAATGTGATTGAAGCAATTTTCAATTCCCTGTTATTTGAGCAGGATATCATGTTCAATCCAGATATAAAGAGGATTTTGAACAGCAAGAAAGTGACGGATCACCACGCAATCATTCCTACCATGGAGATCATCAAGCAGGACTTAAAGGCAATCCCGGAGAGCGAAATGAAGATACTTTCCCTTTGTGCAAACCGTCTGCTGTGTGCGACCGGGGAGAAGCACATTTATAATTCCACAAAGGCAGTGCTTACCTGCAACAATACTGTATTTAAGGTATCTGGCAAGGAAGTGTGGAAAAATGGATGGAAGGAATTTGAGGATTTCTTCAAAAATTCCTATAAAACCGCAGAGGATAAATCGGATGCAGAGGAAGAAAAGAAGCTGCCGGAGCTTCATGAGGGCATGATGATTGCAGTGGAGCAGACAAAGGTTTCCGAGCATTTCACACAGCCGCCAAAACATTACACTGAAGATTCCCTTTTGTCTGCAATGGAACGAGCCGGAAACGAGGACATGACTGACGATGTGGAGCGCAAAGGACTCGGTACACCTGCCACCAGAGCAGACATTATAGAGAAGTTAGTCAAGGACGGTTTCGTGAAGCGTGAGAAAAAGCAGATCATACCGACAGAGGATGGAATGAAGCTGATTACGGTGCTTCCCGATGTGGTAAAGTCACCGAAACTTACCGCTGATTGGGAAAATGCCCTTACCCTTGTTGCAAAGGGAGAGATGGAGCGTGAGGACTTTATGGCAGATATTGAAACAATGGTATCTGACTTAATCCACACCTACCACGAAGTCAGTGACGAGCAGAAAAAGATGTTCGCACAGGAGCAGAAGGTACTTGGTAAATGTCCGAACTGCGGCGGAGAGGTGGTAAAGGGAAAATACGGAGCTTTCTGCAAGAATAAGTGCGGCATGAATGTAAGCCGGATCATGGGCGTTTCCCTGTCAGATGAACAGGTGGAAAGCCTGCTTGACGGGAAAAAGACGTTGCTAAAGGGGCTTACAAGCAAGGCGGGCAAGAAATACGATGCCTATATCATTCCGAGCGGTACGGAAGAATACCACTACACAAAGGACGGAGAAGAAAAGTCCGGAGTGCAGTTTAAGTTTGTCATGGAGTTTCCCAATAAGAAATTCACAGGAAAGAAAAAATAAAAGGAGGATGTAACAAATGGGAGCAGAAGAAACAAAGAAAGTACAGGACAATGAGAGCAAGGCGGACAAGTTTGTCCGTCTTGGGGAGTATCGTGTGAACAAGGTCATTGATGCAATCTGCAGGCTTGAGAACCTTTCCAACCGCACCAATTATGAGTATACACAGGAGCAGGTGGAAGCCATGTTTTCCATTATGGAAAAAAGGCTTTTGGAAGTCAAAGGCAGATTTGCCCCGAAAAAGGAAAAAGAAGATACGTTTTCATTTGGAAGAAAAGCAGAATAGGGAGGAAAGTCAGAATGAAGCAGTTAGAAAAAGAAATCAATGTAACAAGCCAGAGAAACATGATGAAGAGGTACCAGATGTATGGTGCCACAGTATCAAAGCTGACAGAGAAATCACAGAATGACACCAAGAAGGGAGAGAGAAAGTAATGGAATATAGAGATTTTGTAGAACAGGTAAAAGAACAGATACAGGATTTCCTTCCTGAAAAGTTTGCAGATGCTGCAGTTGAGGTCAATCAGATTGTAAAGAATAATGACTGTGTTCTGGACGGTCTGATGGTAAGAACAGAGGAAAGCAATATTGCACCTACCATTTATCTGAATCCATATTTTGAGCAGATACAGGATGGTGCTGAATTGGATGATGTGTTAGCTCAGATTGCAAGTGTGTATCAGTCACATTATATAGATCATGATATAGATGTATCGGCAGTTACCGATTTTGACAAGATTAAGGAAAAAATTGTATGTAAGCTGATCAACGAGGAAGCAAATAAGCAGTTCCTTCAGGATAAACCGTACTCCAAGTTGGAAGATTTAGCAGTTGTGTATCAGATTTTAATGGATAAAACAGGAGAAGGAACTGCGACCATTACCATTACAGATAATCTGATGGATGGATATGGAATCACACTTGAAGAACTGCATGACCAGGCGTTGCAGAATATGGATACTTTGCAGCCACATAGTTTCAAAGGAATGAATGAGACGGTTGCGGAGATGATTGCAGTTGATATTGCAAGAGAACAAAATGTGGGTATGGATGAAGCAAAAGAAATGGCAATGCAGATGATGCCGGATATTCCCGATACCATGTATGTGCTGACAAATGATACAAAAGTAAATGGGGCGGCTGCAATTTTAAACGATGATATCAGACAGGAGATCGCTGAGAAGGTAGGAGATTTTTACATGCTGCCTTCTTCAATCCATGAAACGCTGATTATACCGAAAGATGCGGGAATGGAGTTTAAAGAACTTGAGCAGATGGTACAGGAAGTAAATCAGACACAGGTGGCGCCTGGAGAACGTCTTTCGGATCATGTATATGAGTATGATGCCAAAGAACATGAACTGTTCCGCAGTGACCGGGCAGAGGAACGTGCTAAGCAGAAAGAGGAAAAAGGAGATAACCGTCATGAGCGTGTTTCAGTAAAGGAGAAGCTTGCGGAGAAGAAGGATGCTGTTATTAAAATGAATGCCGGGAAAGAGCATTCTGCACCGGAAAAGAAAAAGGAAGCCGTAATATAGGAGGAGTGGGATATGTATACAACAGGAGATAAGCTATTAAACGTGATGAAAGAGGAAGAAATCGGGATTGCGGAGCTTTCCAAAATTTCCGGTGTGCCGGAGAGAATAATCCTTGACATTATGGCAGGAGTTAAGGAGCCGGAGCTTGGTGCTATGTGCAAGATTGCAGAGGGACTGGGTATCTGTGTCCATGAACTTCGTGCGGATGAGGAGAGTTATGCGGTATCCGTTCCGAAGGATACCCTTGCCAAGCTGATTGTTGTCAGCGAGATTAACGGAGTGGAACTTGAGGAACTGATTAACTGTATTCTGGAAAAAGGTATTGAGGAGCATGGTTTTTATGCCTGATGCCGATAAGTAACTGATCACAGGCTGTAGGGTGCTTAAAGTGCCTTACAGCCTTTTTTACGGAGGTTTACCATGAGAAAATATAAATTGATTTCCGCACTGGCAGAGGAAACAGCAAAAGAAGTCGTGCGGAATGAAGAAAACTGGAGGAGATACCTAAATACTGCTTCCAGATTGTATAAATATCCATTTAAGGAACAGCTTTTAATCTATGCCCAAAGACCGGAGGCAACCGCCTGTGCTTCCATAGAGATATGGAATGAAAAGATGCACTGCTGGGTAAACAAAGGTGCAAAGGGCATTGCACTGATAGATGAGGATAGTTTTTCCGGTTTGAAGTATGTCTTTGATATTTCAGATGTGCATAAGGCAAGAAGAATCGGACAATTCCCTAACCTTTGGGAAATGCGTGAGGAACACATGGAATCGGTGATTTCCCGTCTGGAAAAGACTTATGGGGATACCGACAGGGAAGCCGGGTTTGTGGGACGTATCCGGGAGATTGCCGGACGGATTGCAGAGGACTGTTATAAAGAGCTTGCTTCAGATATGGAATACTTAAAGGAAGGGAGCTTTTTAGAGGAACTGGACGAGCTGAACGTGGAAATAAGGATACGGGAAACCCTTGCCGACAGCATTGCCTATACTGTTTTAAAGCGTTGCGGCATGGAGGAGAGCGAGCTTGCCGAAGAAATAAACTTTCCTTATATCCATGAGTTTAACACAGTGGAAACACTGTCACAGCTTGGCAGCAATGTGTCTGATTTATCCAAGCCAATCCTTATGGAAATTGGAAAAGCAATCGGAGCGTATGACAGGCAGATTGCCCAAAATCGGGAAGAAACGAGAGTAGGCAGGGAACGTATCGACACCCATGAGAAAAATATCGAAAAAGGACTTGCAAATGCATCTGAAGCAGACTATAATGCGTTAAAGCGTGAAAGCGAAAGTCAAGACGAACAATCTATCACACAGACCGGAGAAGCCGGGGAAAGGAGCAAATATGATGAATCTGACATACGAGAAGAACGGGGATTATCAGATACCGATGGTAGCAATGGACGAACAGCCGAAGGAGGTACTGACAAAGTACGGACTGATGAGGAAGAAGTTCTTACAGGAGCACAAGAACGGAGTATATACGGGACTTCTTCTGAGCGGGAAGCTGAAGGAACACTTGTTGATGATACAGGAGCAGGCAGAGGAGAGAATGGAGCTTCTGACCAGACAGATGAAGGAGAGAGAGGGGATAACGGAGCAGATGAAAGCAGAGAATCAGATGCTCTGGGTAGCGAAGATGAACAGCATCGTACACTCGGCAGAGGAGATCGTGATGACGGAACTAATCTACAGTTAAATATCGAACAGCCGGAGGGAACCTATCAGCAGTTAAGCCTGTTTCCGAGCTTTGAGGAACAGGTTGGCACAATCGCAGCAGCGGAAGCAAGTATTCAATATACCATGCCCGCTGCTTTTTCTTTGCCACAGGAGCAGATTGACAGTATCTTGCGTAGTGGCGGCGGTAGGGATAACAGCAGAAAACGTATCTATGCCAAGTATCAGCAGGGTAAGACACCGGAAGAAATGGCAGAATTTTTAAAGAACGAGTATAAGACCACCGGAAAAGGTTTTGAGTTTGACGGAAATCCTGTTTCACTGTGGTTTGATGAAATGGGTATGCGTATCGGTTACGGTACATCGGCAAAGGAAAATACCCTTGCAGTGATGAGTTGGAGCGAAGTGGAGAGCCATATCCGTGTTATGGTGGAGAATGGTACTTATATGAGTGCCAACGAAGTATTCCTTGTGGATGCGGTGGAGCGTGAGAGAATTGCTACGGACATTAACAATTTCTTCCGTGACGGAATATCGGAAATGCCGGAGAGTCTGGAGCTTAAATTTTCCAATTACCCGGCAAGCATGGAAAAGTTGTGTGAGCTTTTAGCCACAACAGAAGGCAGAGAGCTGATTAAGGATGAGCTTGAAAAGGCAAAGGCACAGCTTGACAGCGGAGAAAAGCAGATTAAATGGCGGTATGTGAAAAGACCGGATTATTTATTAGAACAGCTTGCGGATTTAGGTGTGGAAAAGAAAGAATTTCCAGCACTTGATACGGTAGAGGTAAGGAATGAGGACTTTATCACACAGGACGAGATTGATTACAGGCTGGCAGGAGGAAGCGGTTTTGAACATGGAAAATTCCGTATCTATGAGTATTTCATGGAAGGGCATGACAAGAAAGATAACATTGCTTTTCTGAAAAATGAATATGGTACGGGCGGCAGCTCCCACGCACTTCCGGGAAGTGACAGAGCGCACGAGGATCACGATGCCAAAGGTATCCGTCTGGAGAAAGGTAACTATGGCAGTCCTTACGCAAAGGTGCTTTTAAACTGGAATGTAGTAGAGAAACGTATCCGGGAGCTTGTGCAGGCAGATAAATACCTTTCGCCGGAGGGAAAGGAAGCCTATGCACAGTATAAACAGGAACAGGCAGAGAAAGCCATGCAAAAAGAACAGGCGAAGTTGGAGGGTGGTGTAACCAATCAGGAATTAGATAGAGAAACAGGAACTGTTGCTGAAGGAGAACCAAAAGCACCGGAAACCGGAAAAACAGACATAGAGCAGTTAAATAAAAGGCTGTCTGAAATGTCGGCTGTGGTTAAAATCTGCGGAGCATTAGACCGGAAAGATGTGGTTGGCTGGAACGAGAAAACACAGGCAGTCACGATTGCTGACGATGAGCGAGCTTTGGAGGGAAAAGAGGTCTATGATTTCCTTTTTGCAGAAGCGGCAGACTATGTAATGATGCAGACAATCAGCGGCGAAACAGAAAAAGCTCTGGAGATGGACGGTCTGTTAAAGGATGCCGGACAGTATGCGGCACATTATGAGGGCGAGCCTGCCATAGAGCAGACAGAAGAACCGCCTTTGACTGCGGATGATGTTCAAAACCTTGTATTGATAGACCGGGAATATATCAGAGGTACACGAACAACAGTCTATGATTTTGAGTGTGATATTTGTGGGGAACATGATAAGCTGCAATATACGCTTGGATACCATGATGACGGAGAAGGCTTTACCATTCATACGGAGAAGGATGATATTTGGGAACGTATGCCGGAGCCTGAACTGGCACGATTGGAGGGCATTCTTGTCAGGGAAGCATTATATTTTAAGTACCATGATAAAATAGCCGGGGCAAAGAGCCTTGAGGACATGGAGGAGATTCGCTTCAGCATTATGGAAGAAGAATCTCCTTATTTTTCTGCTGTTTCCCAAAGAATATGGGGTGAATATGAACAGAAAAATGAAGAATTGTCCAATCCTATGCAAGAAAGTGAAGTGATTGCCGAACCAGAGCCGCAGAATGAAGCAGAAGCGCCAAAGGAACAGCCACAGATTGACAAATCGGGTGCAGTCAACTTCCACATTGCTCCGGAAACAGAGAAAAGTGACGGGAAAGGCTTTGCGGCAAAAGAAAAATTCCGTCAGAATGTGGAAGCAATCAGAACGCTTGAAAAGATTGAGGGCGAAAACCGTATTGCCACGCCAGAAGAACAGGAGATTTTAGCAAAATATGTGGGCTGGGGTGGTCTTGCTGATGCCTTTGATGAAACCAAAACGAATTGGGCAAGTGAATATCAGGAATTAAAGAGCCTGTTGTCAGCCGAGGAATACGATTCAGCAAGGGAAAGTACCTTAAATGCCCACTATACAAGCCCTGTGATCATCAAGGCTATTTATGATGCGATGGAACGAATGGGCTTTTCCAAAGGTAACATCTTGGAGCCGGCAATGGGTATCGGTAACTTTTTCGGTATGTTGCCGGAAAAAATGCAGGAGAGCAGGCTTTATGGTGTGGAGCTTGATGGAATTACCGGAAGAATTGCAAGGCAGCTATACCCGAATGCCGATGTGAAGATCACTGGCTTTGAAAAGACGGATTATCCCAATGATTTCTTTGATGTGGCAATCGGAAACGTGCCATTCGGTCAGTACAAGGTGGCAGACAGAGCCTACGATAAGCATAACTTCCTCATACATGATTACTTTTTCGCCAAAGCCTTAGATAAGGTCAGACCGGGCGGCGTGGTGGCATTTGTCACCTCAAAGGGAACAATGGATAAGAAAAGCCCGGAAGTCAGAAAGTACCTTGCGCAGAGAGCGGAGCTTCTTGGAGCGATCAGGCTTCCCAACACAGCCTTTAAGGAAAATGCAGGGACGGAGGTTACTTCGGACATTCTTTTCTTAAAGAAGCGTGACAGGGTAATCGACATCGAGCCGGATTGGGTGCATCTTTGTGAAAATGAAGATGGCATAGCCATGAACCAGTATTTTGCAGACCACCCGGAAATGATCATGGGAAAAATGGAAATGGTCAGCGGGCAGTTTGGCATGGAAGCCACCTGTACACCGGATACCACCATTTCATTATCCAAGCAGCTTGAAAAGGCTATATCCCATATCGAGGGCAGCATTGACGAGGTAGAGTTCGATGAGCTTGATGATGAGCTGGCAAGAGAAGCAATCCCCGCCGATCCAGGCGTGAAGAATTACAGTTACACTATCGTGGACGAGAGGGTGTATTACCGGGAAAATTCCATTATGAAGCCTGTGGACGTATCAGAAACGATGGAGCAGCGCATGAAAGGCATGGTGCAGATTCGTGACTGTACACAGGAGCTGATTGACTATCAGTTGAACGAATATCCGGAAGATATGATTAAGAGCAAGCAGGCAGAGCTTAATGAGCTGTATGATGCGTTTTCCAAGAAATACGGTCTGATCAATTCACAGACCAATAAGAGAGCGTTTAATCAGGATTCAAGCTATTGTCTGCTTTGTTCATTGGAGAAATTAGACGATGAGGGCAACTTCAAAGGCAAGGCTGATATGTTTTCCAAGCGAACCATTAAAAAGGCAGAGGTTGTTACAAGCGTGGATACCGCAAGTGAAGCACTGGCGGTGTCATTAGGGGAAAGGGCAAGGGTAGACCTAGCCTATATGTCGGAGCTTACGGGAAAAAGCGAGGAAGAAGTGGCAAAGGAGCTTGCCAGAGTGATCTTCCAGAACCCGGTCACAGAAAAGTGGGAAACCGCAGACGAGTATTTAAGCGGAAATGTCAGGGAGAAGCTGGCAACCGCAAGGGTATTTGCAGAGAACCGTCCAGAGTTTGCAATCAATGTCACAGCTCTTGAGGGCGTTCAGCCCAAGGAGCTTGATGCAAGCGAGATTGAGGTGCGTATCGGTGCCACATGGATTGAGCCTAAGTACATCGAGGATTTCATGCGGGAAACCTTTGAAACACCGGATTACCTCTTTGACCGTAACCTTGTCGGGGTGCAGTATTCCGATGTGACAGGACAGTGGAACGTAAAGGGCAAAAATGCGGATCGTGGCAATTCACTTGTCAATATGACCTACGGAACGAGCCGGGCAAATGCCTACCGTATTCTGGAGGATTCCTTAAACCTTCGTGATACCCGTATCTTTGATACGATAGAGGAAGATGGGAAGGAAAAGAGAGTTCTTAACAAAAAGGAGACCATGCTTGCCAGCCAGAAACAGGAAGCCATAAGGGAAGCCTTTAAGGACTGGGTATTTCGTGATCCGGAGCGCAGACAGACCTTGTGTGCCAAGTACAATGAGCTTTTCAATTCCACCAGACCGAGAGAGTATGACGGTTCCCACCTAAAGTTTCCGGGCATGACACCGGACATTACATTAAGACCGCATCAGCTTAATGCGGTGGCACACCAGCTTTACGGCGATAATACCCTGCTTGCCCATTGTGTGGGTGCGGGTAAGACCTTTGAAATGATTGCTGCAGCAATGGAGAGCAAGCGGTTAGGGCTTTGCCAAAAGAGCTTATTTGTTGTACCGAACCATTTAACAGAGCAGTGGGCGAGTGATTTCCTGCGCCTGTATCCGGGTGCAAATATTTTAGCTGCTACAAAGAAAGATTTTGAGCCTGCCAACCGTAAAAAGTTCTGTTCCCGTATTGCAACGGGAGATTATGATGCGGTCATCATCGGGCATACGCAGTTTGAAAAGATACCGCTTTCAATGGAAAGACAGGCTGCCATGATTGAGCGGCAGATAACGGAAATAGAAATGGCAATCGAAGCGGTCAAGGCGGAAAAGGGAGAGCGTTACACCATTAAGCAGATGGAAAAAACAAAAAAATCATTAGACGCAAGGCTGAGCCGATTGAACGATACTTCCCGCAAGGACAATGTAGTAACCTTTGAACAGCTTGGTGTTGACAGGCTGTTCGTAGATGAGAGCCACAATTATAAGAACCTTTTCTTATACACCAAGATGCGGAACGTGGCGGGCATTGCACAGACAGAAGCACAGAAGTCCTCGGATATGTTTGCAAAGTGTCAGTACATGGACGAGCTGACAGGCGGCAAGGGCATTACCTTTGCCACAGGTACACCGATTTCCAACAGTATGACGGAGCTTTATACGAATATGCGCTATCTGCAATACAGTACGCTCCAGAAACTTGGTCTTGGCAATTTCGACAGTTGGGCGGCTACTTTCGGAGAAACGCAGACCGCCATAGAGCTTGCACCGGAGGGAACAGGATACCGGGCAAAGACAAGGTTTGCCAAGTTCTTCAATCTGCCGGAGCTGATTTCACTTTTCAAGGAAAGTGCGGATATTCAGACACCGGATATGCTAAAGCTGCCTGTACCGGAAGCAGAGTACGAAAATGTGGTGTTAAAGCCGAGCGAGTACCAGAAAGAAATGGTACAGTCCCTTGCGGATCGAGCGGAAGCAGTGCGTGACCGCAGAGTAGATGCAACGGTTGATAATATGCTCAAAATCACGAATGACGGAAGAAAACTGGCATTAGACCAGCGTTTAATCAACGATATGCTTCCCGATGAGGATAATTCCAAAGCCACCACCTGTGTGGACAAGGCATTTGAGATTTGGGAGGAAACAAAGGAACAGAAGTCGGCACAGCTTATCTTCTGTGACTTATCGACACCGAAAGGAGATGGTACATTCAATGTTTATGAGGACATTCGGGGCAAACTGATAGAGAAGGGTGTCCCACCGGAAGAAATCGCATTTATCCATGATGCCAATACGGAAACAAGGAAAGCGGAGCAGTTTGCAAAGGTAAGAAGCGGACAGGTTCGTTTTTTGTTGGGTTCTACTGCCAAAATGGGAGCCGGAACCAACGTACAGGACAGATTGATTGCATTACACCATTTGGATGTGCCCTGGCGTCCGTCTGACATTGAACAGCAGGAAGGTCGTATTTTACGACAGGGCAATATGAATGATAAGGTCAAGATTTTCCGGTATGTGACGGAAGGCACCTTCGACAGCTATTCATGGCAGCTCGTTGAGAACAAGCAGAAGTTTATCGGGCAGATCATGACGAGCAAGTCCCCGGTACGTTCCTGTGAGGACATTGACGAAGCGGCGCTCTCTTATGCAGAGGTCAAAGCACTTGCAACCGGAAACCCGTATATTAAGGAGAAGATGGATTTGGATATACAGGTGTCAAAACTGAAGCTCTTAAAGGCGAATCACACAAGCCAGCGTTATCGTCTGGAGGACAATATCGCAAAGCATTACCCGATGCAGATCACAGCCTTAAAAGAAAGGCTTGAGGGATACCGGACGGACATTCAGACCTATACAGCGCATAAGCCTGTGGATAAGGACGTTTTTTCCATGAAGATAGGAAACCGTACCTATACGGACAAAAAGGAAACGGGTGCGGCGTTGATTGATATGTGCCGGAGTGCAAAACAGCCAAACATGGCAGTAACAATCGGGGAATATCAGGGCTTTAAGATGAGCGTGTCCTTTGACTCGTTCTTCTCCAAGTTTACGGTCAGCTTAAAAGGAAGTCTGAGCCATGAGGTGGAAATCGGAGCCGATCCGCTTGGAAATCTGCAAAGACTATCCAATGCGTTAGAGGGAATGACCGGGAAAATGGCAGATGTGGAGCAGAAGCTTTCCAACGTGGAACATCAGCTTGAAACCGCAAAGGTGGAGGTCACGAAACCTTTTGCACAGGAGCAGGAACTGGCGGAGAAGCTAGAGCGACTTGCAGAGTTAAATGCGCTTCTTAATATGGACGAAAAGGGCGATAATGCGTTGGATATGGGAGATGATGAGCCGGAGGACGAAAACGGAGAGCAGAGCGCACAGGCACAGGAGGGCGAGCCGGACAGGGCAGAAGATATACAGGCGGTGGCTGATGAACCGTTAAAGCCTGTTGCAAGTTTTCTGATGTCGGAGCGTATCGCAGAGCATGACAAGGAACGGATGTTAGCAGACGGTTCCAGAGGGCGGGTATCCGTCAAGGAGAAACTTGCCGAGATGAAGCAGAAAATTTCCGATCAGAAGATGCCGGAGAAACCGGAGACTGTAAAGAGCAAAGGAAAAGAAGAAAGTTTATAGGAGGGTGCTATGGAAGCAAACGAACCAAAGAAAGAACAGAACACAGAGGAAATGGACGTTATGAAGCAGTTCATGGAGCTTTTGGGACAGCAGGGCATGAAAGAGCAGTCACAGGACTTTATGGAGGTCTTGCAGTATATCGCCGGGATGCAGTTACAGCTTTCCGCTATGGTGGACGAACTGCAAGGAGTACGGAAGCAGCTTGAAAGGATGCAGGAGAGCCAGCCGAAAGCAGCGGAAAGTCAGCTTTTGGATAAGGTGTCATACCTTCAGGAGAAGGTAAGCAGTCTTGCAGAACGCTTATCGGAATTGAAAGACCATTTGATTGACACCGCAGCACAGGCAGTAACCGCCTTTAAGGAAAAGGGAAGGGAGGAAATGAACAGGGTTCTTCAGAAAGGAATTTCCGGTGTGCAGTCGGTGCTTTCCGGATGCCGGGAGAAGATGGTTGATGTGCTTACCAGTTATGAAAAGACCGCCAACCAGATAGACAGTATCGGGGACGAGTTCAAGCAGATAGGGAACAGCGTAGCCAACGTGGGAAGGCTCTTAACCGGAAAAGGTACAAAGGAAGTGTCGGACGAAAAAGAGGGCGTTGCCCTTACAAGGGTACTGAATATGCCTGTAAAGAAGCATATCTCAGCCTTAAAGAAACAGGTGGAGCGGATTGACGGTGCAGTAGCGAAGCTGGATAAGATCTGTGCCGGACTGGATACCGGAAAGGATAAGGAAAAAAGCAGGGTGTCCGTCAAGGAAAAGCTGTCACAGATGAAAGTGAAATCGGAACAGCAGAAGAAAGAACCGGAAAAATCAAAGACCAAGAGTCAGGAAGCAAGTTTATAAAGGTTTATGGAAAGAGCAGGTAGCAATCTATCTGCTTTTTCCTGTTATGTGGTTATCGTAAGCCGAGAAGGTTAAGTGACGAACAAAGGGAACAGGCAAGGTTACGGATGGAGAAAATCAATTCAGATGATAATTGTCGGGAAGATTAGAGTCCAGTCGCAACATTCAGAAGTCCAGTCACAACATTTCCGAATTTAAAGAAAGAAATCTGCCGATAATATAAATGAACAATAGATGATGTTATCCATATTTGATAATGAGCCATGAAAATGAGGTGGAACAGTTGAACATAGCAATTTGCGATGATGAGGAAAATATACGCATTTACATACGCAAGCTGATACAGAAGCAGGAAACTTTTTGTAAGATAACAGAGTTTTCATCGGGCAAGGAATTATTGGAGTTTCAGGATGAGACAAATGCAGAAGAAATAGACATACTTTTTCTGGATATCTCTATGGGAGATGAGGATGGAATGACTGTGGCAAAGCAGCTCAGGAGCCAGATGGAAAGCAAGAAAGAAGCAGTGTGGGGAAGCCTGCCGCTTCTGATATTTGTAACGGGATATCCGGAATATATGCAGGAGGCTTTTTCTGTTAATGCTTTTCAGTATATTGTAAAACCGATTCAGGAAAGCAATTTTGAGCAGGTTTTTGCACAGACCATACGGGAGTATCAATATTTGATGGCAAAGAAAAAGGAAAAACCAAAAGAAGTATTAGTTCGGAATGGAAATAGAACAAGAAGTGTTTCAGCAGATGATATTTACTATATTGAAAGCAGTAATCGAAAAGTGACCTTGTATTTGCGGCATGAAAAAATTGAATATTATGACAAGATCAGCTCACTGGAAAGCGAGCTTAAGCCGGATTTTTTCCGTATACACAAAGGGTATCTGGTTAACATAAAATATGTGGAACGATATGACCGGACAGAGGTGAAAATGAGAAACGGGGACAGTCTGCTGATATCCAAGTATAAAT
>OMDD01000323.1_pt1 | contig 25823 bp, 17 predicted proteins | sample 1674331 | NCBI WGS metagenome assembly OMDD01 (sample SAMEA103958164, study PRJEB25191) | human gut metagenome | biome: human-associated habitat [ENVO:00009003]; feature: intestine environment [ENVO:2100002]; material: feces | place: Germany | collected 2013/2015
GGGCAGCCCTTTCTGCGTGGATTTTAGAACAACTATTTCACTAACTCTCAATTTATTTCTCTTCCACCGGAATCTGCTTCAGATTCTCCACAGGCTCCAGGGTCTCATTACTGCGGATGTCAATGATAGGTCCGCCGGTACCTTCGATGTATTCTCTGGTAATGGTGACTCTTCCGATATTGTCATCCTTGGGGATCTCGTACATGATATCCAGCATGAAATCCTCAATAATGGAACGCAGGGCTCTGGCGCCGGTGTCACGTTTCATGGCCTTTTCGGCAATGGCATCCAGGGCATCGTCCGTGAACTCCAGTTTCACTTCATCCAGTTCCAGGAGCTTTTGGTACTGTTTCAAAATGGCATTCTTCGGCTCTTTCAGGATCTTCACCAGCATCTCCTTGCTCAGTCCCTGCAGAGTACAGATGATAGGCAGTCGTCCGATGAACTCCGGGATCATGCCGAACTTACGGATATCCTCTACGGTCACCTTAGATAAAATATCGGTATCTTTATCGTATTTGTCCTTCAGTTCGGAATTAAAACCGATGGATGCGGTCTTGGTCAGGCGCTCCTTGATGATCTCATCCAGATCCGGAAATGCACCGCCGCAGATAAACAGGATATTGCGGGTGTTCACCGTAGCCAGGGGCACCATGGCATTTTTGCTATTGGCACCGACCGGTACTTCCACCTCGGCACCCTCCAATAATTTCAACATGCCCTGCTGTACACTTTCACCGCTGACATCCCGGGAATTGGTATTTTTCTTCTTGGCGATCTTGTCGATCTCATCAATAAAGATAATACCTTTCTCCGCTTTCTCTACATCGTTACCGGCGGCTGCCAGCAGCTTTGATACTACGCTCTCGATATCATCACCGATATATCCGGCCTCCGTCAATGACGTAGCATCGGCGATCGCCAGAGGCACATCCAGCAGTTTCGCCAGTGTTTTAACTAAATAAGTCTTACCGGAACCGGTGGGACCGATCATAAGGATATTGGACTTCTCGATCTCAATCGCATCCATGGTGTCGGTAGCTACTCTCTTATAATGGTTGTATACCGCTACCGAAATGACTTTTTTGGCTTTTTCCTGTCCCACTACATATTCATCCAGGCTTGCCTTGATCTTATGAGGTGCCGGAATATCTTTGATGTTGAATACAGGTTTGGGACCTTCGGCTTTCTTTTTCTTCTTGAGTTTCTGCTTGTTGGGAATGCCGCCGTCTCCCTGAAGATCTGCCAGATTCACAAAGCTGATGTTGGGGAATCCGTTCTGTCCGTTAAACTGGTTGAAATCATTAGGATTGTTCAGCATGCCCTGGTAGTCGAACTGGCTCACGGTCTCCATAGTTTTGTGCATGCAGTCATCGCAGATACAGATATGATTAGGCAGCTTGAACATTCTGCCGGCTTTGCTCTCCGGTCTTCGGCAGATGAAGCAGACATCCTCGTACTCGCTGCTGTCCTTTTTGTCCTCTGTCTTTTTCTCCGCGGAATTTTCACCCGCAGTATCCGCTACCTGTGTGTTCTCGCTTTTTTTTTCGTTATCTTTTTTTTCGTTCAGAGTGGTCTCTGTTTTCTCTTCCTCAGGAATCACTTCTCTATAATCATCATTGTAATTATCTGTCATGTTATTCTCCTCTTTGTCTATTTCGCAGTGCTTATCTCGGTATCACTTCGTGCTACCTCGATATCCGGGCTTCGCCCTACACGTATCGTGTCTTACGTAATCCCGCCTGCAAGCAGTCGGTTTTCGTAATCCACGATCCTTGCACTGCTCATGCCTACGCTTATTATATCTAATTCGAATGACTGCTACAAGTGAAGTTTTTCTAAACAAAATCCCCGGGAGATGCAGACGATCTTCCGGGGTTTCTTCTATCTTTCCAATATTCAATATTGGGAACCGCTATATTTATTTTTTATCTGCTGGTCTGCTGCCCAGTGTGAGATTCAGTTCGACAGACACATATTCACCGTTCTGAGGTCTCTGTACCGTTATGGTTACGGAATCACCGGCTGCATAGTACTGTAACATCTTCTGAAGATCAGAGTAGGACGAGATGCTGCTGCCATCGAATTTGGTAATGATATCACCTTTCATGATACCGGCATTCGCTGCTGCACTGCCTTCCTCTACGGATACTACATAGATGCCTTCCGGCATGTTATACATCTGAGAGATCTGGGAAGTTACTTCCTGCGGAAAGATACCGATGTAACCGACTTCATCCTCAGCTACCTTGGTTCTGGTCTGACGCTCCATCAGATCTGCAATGATAGGGCTTGCCGAAGTAATCGGGATAGCATATCCCATACCTTCTACGGCAGTACCACCGATCTTGTTGGAGTTGATACCGATAACCTCACCATTCATGTTCAGCAGTGCACCGCCGGAGTTACCGGGGTTGATGGCTGCGTTGGTCTGGATGAAAGTACCGGTAGAGCCGTTCTCCAGACCGGTAGAGCCGTTCTCCAGAGTGATCTCACGATTTAGGGCACTTACGATACCGTTGGTAACGGACTGACCATATCCAAGAGCATTACCAATGGCAATTACCGGCTCACCAAGCTTCAGGTCATCACTGCTGCCCAAAGTAGCAACGGTAATGGCATTCTTGGTATCATCGCTCAGATCATTTAAAGATACTGCGATCACTGCCAGATCCATATCGGAATCCAGTCCTTTGACTTGTGCCTGTGCTTCACTGCCGTCGATAAAAGTAACAGTCAGCGTATCTGCGCTCTCTACTACGTGGTTGTTAGATACGATCAGCAGCTCATCATCCGTCTTGCCTACAATAATACCGGAACCGCTGGCCGCTTCTTCCTGTGTATACTGCTGGCCGAAGACATTAGCTGTCTCAGTAAAGTTATTCACAATCGATACCATGGCAGGCATTACTTTCTCTACCACGTCGGACACATCGGATTCTACATAAGTAACATTAGTAGCTGACTGTACACTGCTCTGTGTACTTTCTGTAGTTGCCTCGGCAGCGACCTCATCTACCACTGCGGTATCCGCACCGGTCTTAAGCATCCCGGTGCCCTGCTGTACTGCATAGAACCCGATGCCGGCAAACAGTCCGAAGAAAAGTCCCAGACTGACACTTACCATAGCTTTCCGGAAATAACCTCCTTGCTTTTTGGGGGTCTTAGGTTCTGTATTGCTACCGGTGCTTCCGCCCATCTGGTATGTGGTGTAACCGTTTGCACTTCCCGCAGCGCTTACTCCGCTGAATGTACCGGTTGTATTTTCATCTCCGGTTTCGTAACCGGAAAAATTATCATTCTCGTACATAATGCTTCCTCCTATTCTATCTGTAAGTGAGAAATTTTTTACTATTTCCATTTCTTCCTCTCACCTTATGAACATAGTATATCCATCAAATGTGACCGAATTGTGATAACTTTCTGAAGCAATTATGAAAGATCAAAAAAACCGAAGAAGTTTTCACCTCTCCGGATTTTTCTTGTTATTCAACCGTAACGGATTTTGCCAGGTTTCTCGGCTTATCCACATCACAGCCACGTCCCACTGCCACATAGTAAGCAAACAGCTGCAACGGAATGATTGCCAGGGAATTGGTAAAATACGGATTCGTCTCGGGAATGTATACCACATAATCCGCTGCCTTCTCGATGGCTTTGTTGCCCTCGATGGTAACCGCCATGACAAAAGCGCCTCTTGCCTTTACCTCTACCATATTACTGATGGTCTTCTGGAACAGAGCCGGCTGGGTTGCCAAAGCCACTACCAGGGTGCCATCTTCGATCAGGGAAATGGTGCCATGCTTCAGTTCTCCGGCTGCATAAGCCTCGGAATGAATATAGGAGATCTCTTTTAACTTCAGGGATCCCTCCAGGGAAATCGCATAGTCAATGCCACGTCCGATGAAGAAGATATCTCTTGCGCCCACATAACGGTTGGCGAAATGCTGGATCTTCTCCTTCTGTCCCAGCAGCAGTTCGATCTGATCCGGCAGACATCTTAAATCTGTCAGCATACTCTGGAACTTCTCCTGGTCAATGGTTCCACGCACCTTGGCGAACTTCATAGCCAGCATGTAAAGTGCGGTCAGCTGTGCACTGTAAGCCTTGGTCGTTGCAACGGCGATCTCGGGACCTGCCCAGGTGTACATAACACTGTCCGCTTCTCTGGCGATGGAACTGCCGACGACATTGACAATACCCAGTACCTTGAAGCCCTTTGCCTTGGATTCCCGCAGAGCTGCCAGCGTATCCGCCGTCTCACCGGACTGGCTGATGACGATGACCATATTGCCCTTCTGCAGGATGGGATCACGATAACGGAATTCGCTGGCTACATCCACCTCTACCGGGATTCTTGCCAGACCTTCAATGACATATTTTGCGGTAACACCGGTGTGATATGCGGAACCGCAGGCCACGATATGGATCTTTGTGATCTCCTGAATCTCCTCATCGCTCATATTCAGTTCTTCGATTACGATATCATTATCCTTGATACGGGGAGAAATGGTATCGTTGATCGTCTTCGGCTGTTCGTAGATCTCTTTCAGCATGAAATGCTCATAGCCGCCCTTTTCCGCAGCATTGGCATCCCAGTCGATGGTCACGGGGGTTTTCGTGATCTCTTCTTCGTCCACTGAGAAGAATCTAAGACCGTCTTCCTTCAGTTCCACCACTTCCTGATTATCTACATAATATACGGTTCTGGTATATTTGAGAATTGCGGGAACATCAGATGCGATAAAGCTGCCGCTCTCACTCTTGCCTACGATCAGAGGACTGTCTTTGCGGGCAGCGAAGATCTTATCAGGCTGATCGGCAAACATGATACCCAGCGCATAGGAGCCCTCTACACGATGCAATACCTTAGTGATCGCTTCCAGGGGATTTCCCTTATAATAGTAGTCTAACAGATGCGCCAGTACCTCGGTATCGGTCTCAGAGATGAACTGATACCCCTTATCCTGCATCTTTTTCTTCAGTGGAATATAGTTCTCAATGATTCCGTTATGTACTACAGCAATGGTACCGGCGTTATTCATATGGGGATGGGAATTGATATCACTGGGAGCACCGTGGGTTGCCCAACGGGTATGCCCGATACCGGAGGTTCCCTTCATAGACTCGCCTCCGTGTGTCAGGTTTTCCAGAACCTTAAGTCTCCCGACAGCCTTTTTGGTGTTGATCTTCTCACCATCAAAAATAGCCATACCCGCGGAATCATATCCACGGTATTCCAGTTTGGACAGACCGTCTAAAATGATCGGCGCTGCCTGTTCTGTTCCAATATATCCTACGATACCACACATAGTCATACATCCTTTCTGTTCTGTTTCCAGTATTCTTTGTTGGAAGTAAAAGCAAGGACCCATTTTCCGGGGAGCCTGCGATAGTTCTTACCTAATAGATAACCTGCATATTTACAGGCACATTGTATATAAAAATGAGGCAACTTGCCGGACATATGATTTTTCCGCAAATATGCTGTCACATCTTTCACCATTCGTTTTCCCTCGGACTCCGAAGGATATGCTGCGAAGACTTCCGGATGTTCTGCCTGGGATACCCCCAGGTCAAAATTCCTGTGGAACTGCTGTACATTGGTATAATTATGGGAATGAATCACCCGGGCATCCGCCGCATAAGCGATCGCATACCCCGCTTCCACCGCTTTCGCCGCATAGATCATATCTTCATTAAATATGGTATGTTTTACGAATCCACCCAGTTCCTCATAGATCTCCCGTCGGTATGCCGCACACACATTGGAGCAGAAAAATGTCTTGATCCCCAATGTCTTAAGATCTTCTGCGGATTTGATCCGTGACTGTGCCGGATAATTAAATTCCCTGGTATAACATTCCACCGGTGCACAATCTTCTCTCGGCAGCTGTCTTGCATAGGATACCGCCACCTGATCCCGCAGCGGTTCCGTCAGTTGTTCGATCAGATTGTCATCTGCCGGCATGGCATCCTGGGTCATCATGACAAAAATATCTGCGGAAGATTTTTTCACACCCATGCGTCTGGTGCCGCCATGATCAAATTCTCTTTTGGAGACATGATATACTTTAATGTTCTGATATTTCTCCAGAAATCTGGTTCCATAGATCAGCTGCTCAAAATATTTTTCCTCGGTGTTCAGGAGGATCACTTCATGTATCGGCACGCTCTGACTATCAAGCTTATCTAATAATGTAAATAATTCTTTCCCCGGTTTATACAGGGGAATGATCACATCGATCTCCATTGCAGAGTGCTCCTTACTTTCCCAATCTCTGGTCTATTATACTTTATCCCCGTCTGTTACACAAGACTTTTTCATATGACACGAGGGAGCTCCGGTGCTCTCCGGAAGACTCCCTCGTCAATTCCTTTTCTTATTTATTCAGATAAGGTGCCGTATCGGATGCAATCTTTCTACTGTATTCCTTTACGTTGTCGGTTACGGTGTAGTTCGCATCATCAAACAGGAACTGATGCAGCCATACAACATTGCTCTCCAGATCCAAAGGTACTACACTGCTTCCCTTTGCACCGATGTTACCGGTGGCACGCATGGTCTCTTCAGGGAAACCTCCCTCGTCCACAATACGATATTTTGTGATGTTAGCCAGCAGATCCAGAATATCCTTGGAATCCAGGCTGGTGTAAACATCATCGATGGCACTGTTAAATACCTTGGACAGAGTATCGTAATCGGCCTTCTTCGCCTGATCTTCAATCGCCTGGATCACTTCACGCTGACGTGCGGCACGCTTGAAATCATTACCTGCGGTATAACGGATACGGCAGTAAGCCGTCGCCTGCAGACCGTTTAGCAGCTGTACTCCGGTCTCTGTTACCGGTGTGTAGTCACATTTTAAGACCTCTGCAATACCGATCTGGTAGTTATTGATATGCTTGATCTCCTCGGAGTCCACATCGATATAGACACCGCCCAGACCGTCAATCACTTCACTCAGTCCCTTATAGCCTACGGTTACAAAGTTCGTAATATCCATATCCAGATTCATGTTTAACATCTTAACTGCCTGCTCCGCTCCGCCATAGGAATAAGCCGCGTTACACTTCTGATAGGAGTCCGTGCCGATGTTCAGATACGTATCACGATATACACTGACCAGTTTGATATCGCCGGTATCCATATTGATGCTGGCGATCATAATACTGTCGCTTCGGCTGCCCTTGTACAGCTGGCTGTCCTTCGTTGCATCCACACCGAACAGTGCAATGTTCATATACCCCTTCATTGCTTCGTCCTGTTGTACTTCTTCCGGAATCCGAAGCTCTTCCGTCTCTAATACCGTTACCTTGGGGCCTTCATTATTTGTGTGGGTCATTACCAGATACAATACTGCTACCATGATCAGGATAACCGCAATCTCTACACCGAAGATGATAACCTTTCTTCTCTTCTTGGCAGCACGCTGCTTGGCAGATACTCTCCTCTGTCCGTTACTGTTGCCGGCAGGTCTCGATCCGGCAGGTCGCTGTCCCGCAGGTCTCTGTCCATTTCCGGAAGGTCTTCTTCCGCTTCCGGCTGGTCTCTGACCATTGCCGCCATTGTAGTTAGAATTTGTTGCCATCTTGTCTTCTCCTTGTGTTAATAAGCATTTTTATTGATAAATCCTGTGAAAAATGTCATAAGAATGATCTTAATGTCAAACCCGAGGGTCCAGTTCTCAATGTAATAAATATCATACTCGATCCGCTTCTTGATGGAAGAATCACCACGCAGGCCGTTGACCTGTGCCCATCCCGTGAGGCCCGGCCTCACCTGATGTTTTACCATATATCTCGGGATCTCTTCCTTGAACTTTTCCACGAACTGAGGGCGCTCCGGTCTCGGTCCCACCAGGCTCATATCTCCTTTCAGGATGTTGAACAGCTGTGGAAGTTCATCAATGCTGGTTCGTCTTAAGATCTTGCCGATCCCGGTGACTCTGGGATCGTTTCGCACCGTCCAGCCCTTTTTCTCCTCCGCTGCAGTCTGCATTGCCATACTGCGGAATTTGTACATATAAAATGATTTATTATGAAGTCCTACCCGTTCCTGCTTGAAGATCACAGGTCCCGGACTGGAACATTTTACCAGAATTGCCGACAACAGCATGATCGGTGACATAATGATGATGCCAAACAGGGAACCGACAATATCCATGGCTCTCTTGATCATCATATTTCCGGTGTTGGTCAGCGGCACATACCGAATATTGATCACCGGAAGTCCCATGAGATCCTCCGTGTAAGGTCTGCTGGGGATCAGACTGCTGTAGTCGGGGATGAATTTCGTATGCACGCCGGATTTCTCACAGATATCCACAACACCTTCCAGATAATCATAATCTTTCAGAGAAAGCGTGATCGCGATCTCGTCCAGCTTGTTCTCCGGAAGAATATACTCCAGATTCCCCAACGTTCCCAGGACTTTCACTCCCTTATAGGTAGTCCCTCCCGGAATGTGCTCATCCAGAATACCGCATACAACATATCCCCACTGGGGATTGCTTAAGATTCTGTCAATATACTCTTCTGCCGCTCTGGAATAGCCCACCAGCAAAATATGCTTTAGATTGTATCCCCTTTTCCGGAGTGTCCGCAACGCTTTTCTCATTATGATGCGGGATACCGAAGTCAGAAATACATTCAGCACATAAAAAATTGCCATGACGGATCGCGAAAAGTTGATCTCACGAATGATCATATACAGTATAATGATCAATGCCGCCAGGCCGATGGTATTTGCCTGCAGAATGCTGTAAATCTCATGTCTGCGGCGGACGGTTCGCTTCGGGGAATACACGCTGCACCGGTAATATAGGAGCATATAACCGGGCACAATAAAAGGAAGCAGCTTATAATACTCCTGCACAGGCAGGACACCGATTCCGGGACCGTCGTTCAATATATAAAATTTGATATAATAGGCAAGGACAAAGGATATGGCTGTGATCAGCGCATCCATTATCACAAGAAGCCTGTTAAAGACTTTCTGGTTGTCTTTTATCATATGGGTCACCCAATCTGTAAGTCTGAAAAGCTTCTTTTTAACGATTTCATTCTACAATAACGATGTTTTTTTCTCAACTTAAGAATTTATGAAGCCATTTCTTAAGATTTCATAAGAATTCGAAACACATTGCAATACAGCTGCCACTGGATCTTCACATAATTCCCCAGATGATGCCACCGGAAGGGAACTTTGTGCTGTCTTCCCGTGGTTCCCACCGATCTTCTCAGACCAGCTGCCAGTCCTTTCAGATATAGTTTTCCCATTCTTTTCTTACAAAAAAACAAAAACTTTATGCCAAATCCAAGCAAAAAAAACGGCAGGTTCAGAATACACTGCAAAAGCGGCATATTCTTGCCGATCACATAAATACTGTTGGCAGACGCAAGTAACGTTTTCCGGGGATTGTATCTGGAACCCGTGGAAGCACTGCCATAATGCAGCACAGCCGCCTTCGGTTCATACCGGTTCTCATAGCCGTAGATCCGGGCACGGTAGCCGATATCCAGATCTTCCAGGTAGGCAAAATGTTCTTCATCAAAATAACCGATCTCTTCAAATACGGATCGTCTGTAGATTGCGGCACCGCCACAGGCGGAAAACACCGGGACAGACTTATCATAATCCGCCGCCGGTTGTCCCTTCCCCCGGGAATAGGCCCATCCCAGCACGCAGTAACGGTCTCCGGCATCATCGATGAGCTCCGGTCTGTCCCACATCAGCATCTTCGCACTGACGGAAAATATCTTTTCATTTTCGCGGATAGCATCATATAAGCCTCTTACAAAACCGGCTTCTGCCTTTGTATCATTGTTCAGAAGGATCACATATGGTGTCTTCGCTTCCCGTATCCCCAGATTCACTGCATGACAGAATCCGGTGTTTTCCGGTAAAGATATCAGGCGCACACCTTCCCCACACCATTCCTTTTGCAGATATTCCACGCTGCCGTCCACGGAAGCATTATCGATGATCAGCACTTCATATCCGGGGGCATTTTGCTGCTCTCTGCACAGAGAAGTCATGCACTCTGCCAGATATTTCATTCCGTTGTAATTTGGTATAACAACCGTTATTTCACTCATAATGGTTTAAACTCCTCCGGATATTCCGGCAGATAGAGTAATCTTCCTCTTTGCCGTAACGCTTCGGACAACTGCAGACTTAAGGTTCGGATATCCGCACCCTCCGGCAGCGTAGTAATATTAAATATCGGCTGCTCTTTCGGTAGTCTCCGAATCTCGGTATACGGAACTCCCACGATTTTTTCAAACACTTCCCTGCATTCGGGTCGGATACGGATACAGCGAAGATCCAGCGCTTCCGCATCCTGGGACAGCTCCGCGCGGTGCAGATATCCGCCGAATCCCTTCGGCAGTCCTTCATAAAATACAGTTCCGGCTGCCGTCATTCTGCCGCCGATGATCTTGCCATTCTTCCCGGACAATACTCTGCCTCCCACGGCTGCCACATCCGGGCGGTTCTGTAATACATCGGTATACTGTAAACGATAAAATCCCACATGCCTGGTCTCACAGGCAGTCGCAGGGATCCCCCGCAGTGCGGCATGATCCCGCAGAGCCCGAAGTCCCGCCTCGTAAGCGTATTTTTTGCTGTGGGGATTGGCTGCCGTGGATGCCTCGTGGCATCTCCAGTGATACAACACTTTGGGGATATGAAGAATGCTCTTCTCCCCGGCCTGCCCGTCCGTCGTCAGCACTTCTGCCACAGCCCGTAACACCAAGTCATAGTCCTGGGCGCCGTCACATTCCGGTCGGAATCGCAGCCTCTTCATCAGTTCCGCATCCATGACCAGGAAATGGCAGATATAGTTATTACTTAAAATTAAATCGTAATTAAAGTTTTCTTTATGATTTGGATCATAGTATCTGGTCTCTTCTCCATCGCACTTATCCTCATCCGAATAAGCGAAGGCGACTTTGACACCTCTGTCATATGCTTTGATGATCGCATCAGCCATTTCGTACAACGCATCCGGTGTCAATACATCATCATGATCCAGCAGACCGATATACTCTCCCTTCGCATAGGGAAGCGCCTGATTGGTATTAGCAGCGATTCCCGCATTTTCTTTCAGATGCACATAGTGGAGCCTGGGATCTGCTGCGACAGGTTCTGTCTCGCCATCCGTCGGCTGCTCCTTCAGGAATCCCTGCTGCTTCAGTACCTCCTCCACACTGTGATCCTCCGTGGCATCTGCCAGGATCAGTTCCCAATGGGGATAGCTCTGTTGCATAACACTTGTTATCATTCTGTTCAGATATGCTTCCGGCGTTCGATATAAGGGTACCACAATACTGAACGTAATCGGCTTCTCCCATTTTCTATCACTCTGCCTTACCAGCTCTGCTTCCGAACAGGGCACAAAAAAATAGCGGTCTGTCTCTGTCAGGCGCTCCCTCACAGAGATCCAGGTTTCCCTCAGGCCGTTACGTTGCAGATAATATAGAGTTTTCTTAAGGTTTGCCTTGTTTAGCTTTGCCACAGATACCTCCAGCTTTTCATAAAAGAGCAAACCGCCCTGCACGGGCGATTCGCTCTTTTGAAAACTAATATGATTTATGGAGCACTGCCTTACAGTACTGCCTTTACATCCTCGGTCAGCTTCTCTACCTTAGCCTTTGCATCCTCTAAGCTGGTTCCCTTGACACCCATGTAGAACTTGATCTTGGGCTCGGTTCCGGAAGGACGTGCACAGCACCATGCATTGTCAGGAAGCTCGAAGTACAGAACATTGGACTTGGGAAGTCCTGTGGTGGTCTTCTCTCCGGTCTCCATGTCGATGATGACATCGTTCTGGTAATCGCGGAACTTCTCTACCTTCAGATCTCCGAATGCCTTAGGAGGATTCTTACGAAGCTTCTCCATGATCTCGGCGATCTGTCTTGCGCCATCGATACCCTTCATGGTGATGGTATACTGGGTCTCCTTGAAGTAACCGTACTTCTCATACATGGATACCATCATATCCCACAGAGTCATGTTGTGCTTCTTGCAGTAAGCTGCTACTTCGCACAGACACATCACTGCTACGATCGCATCCTTATCTCTTGCGTGGGTACCTGCCAGGCAGCCGTAGCTCTCTTCCAGACCAAATACGTAGTTGTTGCTGCCGGTCTGCTCGAAGAGCTTGATCTGCTCGCCAATGAACTTGAAGCCGGTCAGTACCTCGATCAGCTTTACGCCGTAAGCCTGCGTAATAGGTTTGGTCATGTTGGTGGTAACGATAGTAGTTACCAGTGCGGGATTCTCGGGCATGGTACCGGTCGCAGTCTTCTCTCTTAAGATATATTCTGCGATCAGCATGCCGGACATATTACCGGTAAATGCCACATACTCGCCGGTCTTGGTATCTTTTGCATACACACCCAGACGGTCTGCATCGGGATCGGTTGCCAGAACGATATCCGCATCCTTCTCCTTCGCCAGACGAAGCGCATAGGTAAATGCCTTGGGATCCTCGGGATTCGGGTAATCCAGTGTGGTAAAGTTCGGGTCCGGATTCTCCTGCTCGGGAACCACATAGACATGCTTGAATCCCAGCTCAGACAGGATACGTCTTACCGGCTTGTTACCGGTACCGCATAACGGAGTATATACGATCTTGATGTCATCTGCCATTTCCTTGATAACATCGGGATGAATGATCTGCTTCTTCAGCTCTGCCATGTACTTGTCATCGATCTCTTTGCCGATCACTTCATAGAGTCCTGCTGCCACAGCATCCTCTCTGCTCATGGTCTTCACGGTATGATAATCCTTGATGGACTGTACTTCGGTAATGATGTCCTTATCGATAGGAGCGGTTACCTGTGCGCCGTCCTCCCAGTATACCTTATAGCCATTGTACTCAGGAGGGTTGTGGCTGGCGGTAACTACAATACCTGCAGTACATCCTAACGTCCGAAGGGCAAAGGACAGCTCCGGGGTAGGTCTTAAAGATTCAAAAATGTATGCCTTGATGCCGTTGGCTGCCAGACATCTTGCTGCCTCATCGGAAAACTCGGGAGACATGCGGCGGGAGTCGAATGCGATTGCCACACCCTTACTCTGTGTACCGCGCTTGATAATATAATTGGCAAGACCCTGAGTTGCCTTACGAACGGTATATACGTTCATACGGTTGGTTCCTGCACCGATCACACCACGTAAGCCGCCGGTACCGAATTCCAGTTCCTTGTAAAAACGATCTTCCACTTCTGCTTCATTATTGCGGATTGCCAGAAGTTCCTCCTTGGTCTTCTGGTCAAAATAATCATCTTTTAACCAGAAATTCAGTTCGTCCATATAACTCATTTTCCTATCCTCCTGTTTTATCGCTATCTTTCAATATCTTCAGTAAACGCTCTCCGGTGATATTTTACCATAGATTCCCTCTACTGAAAAGAATTATTTAACGTCCGCTAACTGCCGGATCCTTCAGTGCATAATCGCTGCGATCCAGAGAGAAATTCGGATTGTAATAGGGATCTCCCGCCTCCAGTTCAGCCTTCCATTTTTCACGGAAATGCTCGGATTCTCTGTTGTAGCGCTCTGCCTTTTCTCCCTGATCGTCCAGTCCTCTGGAGATGGATTCGTAATGATACAGTTCCGCAAAGGGAGTCCACACATTCAGAAGTCCCAGTTTACGTAATTTCAGGCAGAAATCCACATCATTTAAAGAGATCACAAAGCTCTCATCCAGACCGCCCACCTGCTCATACAGGCTCTTTTTCACCAACAGACAGGCACCGGTCACCGCTGTAACGTTCTGGGTATAACACAGACGTCCCATGTAGCCTAAGTTCTGTACCGGGATGCGATAATGGGTATGTCCTGCCGTGCGGTGTGCTCCCAGTCCGATGACCACGCCGGCATGCTGGATCGTCTTGTCCGCATAATACAGTTTGGCGCCTACGGCACCCACATCCTCTCTCTGGGCATACATCAGCATCTCTTCCATCCAGTTGGCTGTGATAACCTCCGTATCATTGTTCAGCAGTAAAATATACTCACCGGAAGCATAAGACGCTCCCAGATCATTGACCGCAGAATAATTAAAGTCACCATGATATGTCACAATGGAATTCCGTCCGTCCCCGCTGTGCAGGATACCGCCGTCATGGCCGCAGACGGTGTGCAGCTTGCATCTTTCTTCATAAGAATCATCGCCGGACAATCCCAGCAGTTGGGAATAATAGTCCTTGATCTCCGGTGTGGTACTGTTATTTTCCACGACAATGATCTCGTAATTGCTCCAGGTGCTGTTCTTTTGAATCGAGGTAATACAACGCTTCAGATCCTCAACGTGATCCTTATTGGCGATCACGATGGAGATCTTCGGATCTCCCAGGATCTGATACCGGATCCGGAAGATTGTTGCGCAGGCTCTGGTACTGGTGATCTGAAAATGCTTAAAACCATGCTTTTTCAGATGATCTGCCACAGCTCCCTTTGCCGCCTCAATGGCATAAGGCTTCGCGTCAATGCTGGCTGCGGTACTGCCCTCATGGCTTCTCCAGTAGTACATCAGTCTGGGAACATGAACGATCTTTTCCGCTCTGTCGGTCAGACGCAGGATCATATCGTGATCCTGGGCACCGTCAAATGCGGTGCGGAACAGTTCCTCTCCCTCTAACAGTTTTCGGGAAAAAACGCTGAAATGGCAGATATAATTATTCGCCCGCAGATTGTCCGGTGCATAGTCCGGCTTAAAATGCATGGTCAGCATTTTATTAATATCATTTTCCTTGAAAGTGGTCTCATCACAATAAAGATAATCCGCACCCTGCTCATTGATCTCCTTCACATACGCATACAGTACGGAAGGATGTAAAATATCATCCTGATCAAACAGGCCGATATAATCTCCGGTAGCCAGCTTGTAGCATTCGTTGGTGTTATAGGAGATACCGCCGTTATGATCCAGGTGCTTATAGACGATACGACCATTCGCCTTCGCCGCGTACTCCCTGCAGAGTTCCTCGATATAGGAGTGCTCCGCGTCGGAACCGTCCGCCAGACACAGTTCCCAGTTGGGATACGTCTGATTCATGACGCAGTCCAGCATCTGGATCTGGAATTCCCTTTTATTGTTCCACAGCGGAACCAGAATGCTGATCTTCGGCATATAAGGGAATATCGTCTCTTCTTCCTTTTTCCGCTGCTCCGCATCAGGAAAGCTTCCGGTTCCGTAGGACTCCATCAGGCTCTTCTGGCGACTCTTGTTGCGGATCTTACGCAGGATATCCTTCGGTCCGCCGCAATGGGACAAGCGATCCCTCTGTCTCTGTGCGAAATGGATCAGACTTCTCGCCGGACCCGTGGCTTTCCAGAATTTATTCTTTTTGATCCGGTCCAGTTTGAACTGCAGGTCCTCCTTTTCCGATTCCAGCACTACGATCTTGTCTGCCAGATCCGCACATTTTTCGTGCTCCCTCTCGTAGGCTTCTTGATAATTGATCTCAGACATGTTTTTCCTCCGTCAAATATTTTCCCGTTGTATTCCACAGTTTCAGCTTACTGATTCGATGGACCGCAAGAACGGCGATTCCATAATTCCCCGGAGGCAGCTGCCCTGTTTTCCGTTTCACACAGAAACCTCCCAGCGCCACATTTTTCTGGTCCGGAAGATTCTCCTCCAGTTCCTGCCGATATGCAGGTAAAATCTTCATGGACCATACCTTCCGGTCCGCCTCCCGCTGTCCCTGCATATCTTCGGGAAGCAATACTAAAAGTTTATCATAACATGCGTTATCATCTCCCAGGATCACACTGTATCCCTGGATCCGCTCCGGCCCTGCAGTCTCCACCCGTGCCATCAGGCAGTCATCCTGTCTTGCATTTTCCAGAAGTTCCTGCCAGCTCTCACATCTCCATGCCGGCTCCTGTAAAATATTCCGGTCTGTAAGATATGCCGGAACCACACGGCTGTCCAGTCCTTCCCGGTTCAGTCCCATAGGATAAAAAGGATCCACTCCGCGGAACTGAGGATGCATCTGGTAAAGCAGTTCTCTCTCTTCCGTCAGGCGTCGCATTTTCTCGGGACTTTCGTCGCTTCCGCGGCTCAGGGATTCATGATGATATGCAAAACAGTCATTCAGCACCACATTGTAATATCCCATTTCCACCAGACAAAATCCCAGATCCACATCATTATAGGCCACCCGCAGTGCCTCCCGGAATCCACCCGTCTCCCGGAATACCTCTGTCCTTATCAGCAGACAGGCACCCGTCACTGCCACGCAATTCAGATCAAAACGATTTCTGCCAAAATAATAAGACTTATCGTCTTCCATGAACTGGAGCTTATGCACCGGTCCCACCGGCAGATTGACAATACCGTCGTGTTGTATTTTCACGGAATCCGGATAATACAGCTTTAGGCCCACGCTTCCCACATAAGGCTGCATAGCGCGGATCACCATTTTGTCCAGCCAGTCATTGCCGCACACTTCTATATCATCATTTAAAAACAGCAAAAACTTTCCTTCCGCCAGTTCAGCTCCCCGGTTGCACATCGCTGAAAAATTAAATTCCGCCGGTTCATAAATATAACGAACAGGGACACCGCTTTCCCGGATCCGTCCGATCAGATCTTCCGTTTTTTGCTTATTTTCCGCACTGCTTCCGTTATCCACCAGCAAAATTTCAACAGGGAGCCTGCCCTCAGACCTTCTCGTCAGGGAACGCAGGCACTTCTCCAGTACCTCCGGATTATCTTTGGAGGGAATGATCACCGAGACCTTAAGCTCTCCTGCGAACAACTCTTTGGCACCTTCCGCCGCCCTGGAGGCCAGTTCCACCGCCAGCTGCGGTGACTCCTTTGTCAGCTGGTAATTTTCCCAGGGAGTGCACTCCCGGCTGTCCCGGTCTGCACGTGCATCCGGTCCCTGGATTCCTATTCCGTCTGCAGAAAAAGTTCCATGGAACAACACGGTTTCCATATGACCGATGGAATGACAATCTCTCTCGAACCCTCCGGCTCCCAAAAACAGGCGATCCATCAGCGGACGGATCTCTCCGGCATCTGTAAAAATAATTTCTTTTCCGGTGCTCTCGTTCTCTGTCACGACCGGATTTTCTCCCATTCTCTGCAGCAGACTGCTCCGTACCGCAACGACACTTCCCACATAGAAAAAGGCTCTGTACAGATCCGGTGACCAACAGGGTTTGTACCAGGGAATGCAACGCTCTCCCTTCTCATTCATCAGGTCTTCATCACCGTAGATGATTTCTACTTCCTGATGCTTTGTAAAATAAGCGTTGATCCGCTCTGTCGCATTATCTGCCAGTCGTCCCGCCGCCTGTCGGAAAATGACGAATTCCACAAGTCCCGCGATTTCCCGGGGTTCCGCGCTTTCCCGGTCCTGCTCCGCTGCCCACTGTTCATAGGTGACCTTAAGCTGCGCCAGTTCTTTTTCGTATTTTTTATCCTGCTGTGCGATCAGCACCTGCTTCACCGCTGTCCGAATACCCAAGCTGCCGCTCCCTTCTTCTCCACTCCCATCATATCTTTTGCCATTGCCTGAGGGATCTGTACGATCTCCATTTTCACAGACAACGTATTCTCCGCCTGCCGGTTCAGCACATCTGCCCGGATCGTCATATTGGGATCCTCCGTGGCAAATATCACGCTGGGATGGTCCGCTCCCTCTTCGGATTTCAGGATTTTTCCGTTGGTAGTGAACACTTTCTTATCCTGCAGAGGAACCGGCTGTCCGTTCATGGACAGTTCCCGAATCTTACAGATGCAGGAACACATTGCCGGATCCAGCCGCAGATAATGTACGTTACCGTCGAATTTCACGGTAAACTCTGCCTCTTTTTCCGCAACATAGACATTTTCCGGAAAATAAGAATTTTCTTCGGAAAATCCCTGTCCCTTGTCTTCATAGATCTGTACCCGCAGTTCTCCTTCCGACTGGCGAAAACGCCCGATCCATTCGGTGGGTTTATAGATTTCGCCGCCTAAGAGATTCCGGATCTCACCCATGGACAATTTCTGTCCGGTGACATATTTCTGGAATTCCCGCTCCTGCTCTCTGTACTGTCTTGCCTCATTTTCCGTGATGTCCAGACGATCTAAGATCCGGTCCAGTTCCAACGCATTGCGTCTTTCATTCTCCAGAACATAACAGTAAATTGCCCGGAACGCCAGTGCTTTCGTATCTATGACACGGTCAAAGGTCCACTCGTAATCGATCAGTGTCCAGTGATCCCCGTCCACCAGAATATTGGCAAAGATCAGGTCAAAATCCGCTACCGGAACTTCTTCCCCGAATCCTACCCTCTCCAGATACTCCGCAAACAGGCTGTGGAATCCTTCGATATCCTGTCTGTCCAGACATTCATCCATCAGTTCCGACAACGGTCTGCCCGATACGAATTCAAATTCCGCATAAGGAATGCCGTCCTCTTCTCCCGGATGACAGACATTAACGTCCAGCCGGCTTCCGGCATAACGTCCTTTTAATTTTTCATACGCTTCCATCATATGGCGCACATGCGCCTCGGCTTCTTTGGTCAGCGGATATTTCCGCACGATCCGATTCCCCCGGTCATCCCGCAGGATCTCCGTACGGATGCGGAAGCTTTCCGCACGGTCGTTGGAATATCTGACATATTTCAGGTCCAGAGGCTTGCCGATCACTGCCAGATAAGAATTGGAAAATACAGAAAAAAGCCCCTCTTCCACGATTCCGTCAAAAGCACTTTTTTCATCGAATAACAACATTCTGTCACGGTCGAAATTCCGCAGATTATTGGACAGTTCTCCCCGGCCCGGCAGATATGCATCCGAATAGACCGTGGTCATGAATTTATAATCGGGATACGGATAATAAAAACTGCGTTCTCCCACACCGCAGGCATCGAAGATCTTCTCCAGTTTTTTCCGGGAAAAAGTACGCACGACGCCGCCGTTCGGATAATTTTCAATTCCGGAAAACCAGTCTCCCAGGTGATCTTCCTTGCAGCCCGCAAAATATTTCAGTCCGTATTTGTTCTCAATAGCGATAACGATTCGTCCACCCGGTGCCAGATGCTTTTGCAGAATTTTCAGGAAATCTTCATAAGGTGTGCTGCCGCCTATGTAAGCCTGGCCGTACTCGAAGACACCAATGAGGCAGATATAGTCATAATCTGCGGGCAGATCCGGTTCCACATCCGTAAAATTGCCTATGTGGATCGTCACATTTTCACTTTCACTGTGCCGGTACGCATTGATCAGACTGCGCTTTTTTGAGAGATCCACGCAGGTCACCGATCCGGCTTTCCGGGACAGGGCTCCTGTAATGGCTCCGCAGCCGCTGCCTACTTCCAGCACTTTGTCCGTCTTTTTGATCGGAAGAAAATCCACGATATTTTCCCGCAGAGCCGACAGATGATACAGGATCGGCCAGCTTTTTCTCTCTGCGATGATCCGGTCATATTCCACGGTACTGTATTTTTTTACAATCTCCAGAATCTCGTCTTCCACACTGCCGTCACAATAATAATCCTCTCCGGGATACTTATCCAGATTCAGTGTTACTTTGCCGATGGTCTCTGTCATTCTTTATTTCTCCTCCGCATCCCACACTTTCGTGTTGGAATCCATATCATAATAGCCTACGGTGTTTTTATCGGATACTACTGTAATATTCAGGGCATCATACAGTCTGTGATAGACCTCAAAGGTATCCTGATTGTACCCCGTCACTCCCAGAGACAGCAGATATTCTCCGCCCTGCAGATTCATCTTCTGTGTAAAAGTCACATTTTTCACATCACCTGGTTCCACACTGTCTAAGAACGCCTTCTCGATCATGGTATTGGTACCGGTGATCTCCACACCGATAACATTTTTCACGGAAAATGCAAAAATCGGTGCCGGTATAGGATCCATAAACCGGACCTTCATATGGATGGTAAACATTGTCCCCTTCAGAATGGCATTGGTAGGCACACCCCTGTCATCCGTAATGTAAAATTCTTCGATCTGTGCCTGCTTTGTACCGTATTCCAGGGCATTGGGATTCTGTCCCTTCGCCTCCGCGGAAGCCTCAGCAGCATCTTTGGCTGCGCCATCCGCCTTTTTCGCAGCGGCTCTCTGCAGATCTTCATCATCTAAGAGATTCTCCGATTCCTCACCGGCATTTTCGGATTCATCGTACTGTCCCACCAGTACCCGTTTATAAGTATCGATCATGGCCTTGGGGCTGCCTTCTCCCAGAATATTTCCCTGGTTCAGCAGATAGACGCGGTCGCAATATTTACTGATACTGCTCAGATCGTGACTGACGAAGACGATCGTCTTGCCCATTTTCTTGAATTCTTCGAATTTATGATAACATTTTGCCTGGAAAAATACATCACCGACGCTCAGAGCCTCATCTACGATCAGGATCTCCGGCTCGATATTGATCGCCACTGCAAACGCCAGGCGGACGAACATACCGCTGGAATAGGTCTTTACCGGCTGATAGACATAATCTCCGATATCCGCAAAGCTTAAGATCTCCGGCAGCTTTGCCTCGATCTCTTTTTCGGAAAATCCCATCATGGTACCATTCAGATAGACATTCTCGATACCGTTGTATTCCATATTGAAGCCGGCACCCAGCTCCAGCAGAGCGGAGATACGCCCGTTGACCAGCACCCGTCCGGAAGTCGGATTCAATACTCCGGTGATGATCTTCAGGATGGTGGACTTACCGGAACCGTTGGTACCGATGATTCCCACGGTTTCCCCCTGATAGATCTTCATACTCACGCCTTTCAGGGCATAGTGGAGCTTATGTTTGGTCTTTTTACCGAATCCGAAAGCTTCCTTCAGACGGTCCGAAGGTTTATCATATAATTTATAGATTTTCTGGACATTATCAACTTCAATTGCCAGTTTTCTCTTATCCTGCATAATGTCTTAATCCTTTTCTTTCAGTGTTACACTGTCTTTATGGTACCACATGGCCAGAGAACGGTTGGCCTCATTGTCCGCATCCTCGGAGATTTCTCCCATGCACAAAAACCACGGGCGGAACTGATAGGCCGGCAGCTGCACATCTTTTTCCGGTCCGGACAGAATAGCCACCCGCTCCAGATATTCCTGATGAAAATTATAAGCCTCCCCGGTGTGCACATAATAATACGCTCCATAGGACGAATAATGTCCCGCCTGATTGGATGATGCCCGGAAGATCACAAGACATGCCACACCGATCAGCACATAAAACCACCAGGCTGCTGCGCCGTTTCGTATGGCCCACTTCTGTATCGTCAATTGCCCGGTTGTCTGCTCCGCTCTTTTCTCCAGTAACTGTCGCAGCCACCCGATCCAGTAGATCTCATTCAGAAATAAAAGCAGCAGATAGGTGATTTTTACTGCATTCAACGTTCTGGACAGTCCCGCATGTCCCAGGGAATACAGGCTCGGTGTATAGCCGGTCGCATACAGACAGAAGGACAAGGCGAGTACGATCCCCGGATAACGAAAACGGTAATCCGTACTTTTCACCGCCTGCCAGATCATAGGTACCAACAATAACATCACCATCAGAACCACCGGTCCGGTATATTCCGGAATGTGTTTCACGGCTTCCAAAAATGATCTGCCGATGGACTCCAGCGGTCCGTAACCCCAGCCCACATAGCTGCGGGCACGTACGGAATTTCCCGGAGCCGCCACATTCAGGCCGAAGCCTATGATATACACCAGTGTAGGCGGCAGCAGCCACAGCCCCGTCCTGCGCCGTTCCACTACCACGCTGACCAGAAGGATGGTCAGAAGACACAATAATCCCTGCAATGCCGTGACGAAATTGCTTCCCGCCGTAATCATGGCAAGCAGAACCGATGCAGTGAATAACAGACCTTTCGCGGTTCTGCCCTCTGCTCTCTCCAGGCAGATGGCCACAGACAAAAACAAAAGTCCGAAGCCATGCATTCCCACATAGTGGATCCCGCCGTTATACCAGTAGAAGCCGCTCTGCGCGGAATAGATAAACATAAATTCCGCTATGGTGATCACTGCCTGAATTGCCAGGCTGCTCCATTTCTCCATTCGGAAGACTTTCCGCAGGATCACGTGGGTAAACACCATGCTTCCCGCCAAAAGCAATAACAGAATGAACACCGGTCCTAAGAAATAATACTGCTCTCCCCAGACAGCCGGCATCAGTGTCATGAAAAAAATAGAAGAATACGTTCCCTGCCATGCATACCACTGGGTTCTGGAACAATCCAGTGCACCGGAGATTGCCGCCCATTTCGACTGCTCCTGCTCTATGGCAGCTCTGGCAAATCTTCCAAAGTTATAGTCGTCATAATAAGGAACCGCATAAATCGTCAGTCGAAACAGTGGGATCAGTGCTAACAACAGCAGTCCGCAACAGCCCACTGCCAGCAGTACCCTGCCCGGCTTCCATAACAATATTTTTCTTAACTTTTCAAGAGCACCCTTCAATTACTTTCACCCTTTCTGTTTCCCCCACAACAGTTCCGTAATGCAGTACCCCGTTCCTTGAGCTCTCGGAATTGCAACAATCCATCGTACTATAGCACATCTGCGAAATGCACTTTCAGTCTCTTAAAGATCACAGCACCCAGTCCGAACAATACCACCGTCACGATCCAGAAATACATCGTGGAGAAGAAATCCCGGAAAAACCATTCTTTCTCGTAGATCGCACTGCGGTAGCCATTCACGATATAGACCAGCGGATTCAGCTTCAGGATCATGATCCACTCCGGAGACAGCGCGTCCAGATTCCATAAGATCGGAGTGGCCCACATGCCGATCTGCAATCCGATGCTGATGATCTGGGACAGATCCCGGAAAAACACCACTACCGCACACGTGGTGTAGCTGAGTGCCAGCACAAATATAAACAGGCAAAAACTGTAATAAATAATCTGTATAGTGTAGATTGTGGGGTAATAGCCGTAAATAGCCGCTACGATCAACAGGAGACACACGAAAAATACATGGATAAAAGTAGCCGCAATAATCTTGATGATCGGCAGGATGCTGATCTTAAATACTACTTTTTTCACCAGATAGTTGTACTCTAAGAGTGCATTGGTGCCGTTGTTCAGTGCCTCACTGAAGTAGAACCAGGGCACCAGTCCCGCTGTCAGGAAAAGTACAAAAGGCACTTCCACGCCCTCCCGCAGGGGTGTGCTGGTATTTCCCATGATCTTGTCGAAGACGATGTAATACATCGCCACGGTTACCACCGGCTGTGCCATCGCCCAGACCGCGCCCAGGTAAGAACCCGCATATCTCTTTTTAAAATCGTTTTTCGCCAGCTTCCAGATCAGATGTCTATTCTGGAATAACTCTACCGGCAGTCCGGTAAATTTATCGTACCAGTGGATAAACGCAAAGCATGCCGCCGCAATGACAACGCAGGAGATGATCTTTTTTGCCAGCTCCTGACTCTGATCCACAGCAGGTCCCGGATTCTTATGGAACACGATGAGCAGAGCCATGATCACTGCCGCTGTCACGAACAGGGCAATACCTGTTTTCTTACTGATTTTCACACTTTTTTTCATGCTCTTTTTCCTTCATGTACTGTTCCAGAGTGCCCCACTTGGTATCCTTCTCGGATAATGTCAGTTCCATACCTTCGGGGATGGGCCATTCCACACCGATATCCGGCGTGTTATATGCAATACCGCCCTCATCATCCGGATGATAAAAATCGGTACATTTGTAGCAGAACTCTGCGTAATCGGACAGTACCAGAAATCCATGCGCGAAATTTTTCGGAATAAAGAACTGCTTCTTGTTCTCCTCAGACAAAAGTACACCATACCACTGCCCGAAAGATTTGGAGCCTTCCCGCAGATCCACAGCCACATCATAGACTTCTCCGCGGATCACACGTACCAGCTTGTCCTGCGGAAAATGCTTCTGAAAATGAAGTCCTCTGAGAACTCCTTTTTTAGAAGCAGACTGATTATCCTGTACAAACACTTCCGGGATTCCCGCTGCTTTAAGATCATTGTAATTATAAGTCTCCATGAAATACCCTCTGGCATCACCGAACACCGTGGGGGTAATGATCTTCAATCCTTCGATTTCACATGTTTCTACTGTTATCTTGCCCATTTATTTCATCCTCACTCTTTATTATTTTCATTCATAGGTGATATTCATATCGACTCTGCCTTCGATACCGTCCACTTTTCCCTTGGAGGTATACTGCCAGGTCTTGTAATATCCCTGATATAACGGCACACTACGGTACTCCGCAAGCCAGATATGATAGTTCTCCAGTCTGGCGGTCTGCAGATTATTGTTGTACCAGTTGCGACTGGCATAGACGCCTGCTGTATATCCGGCATTTTCTACCGTCCGGCAAAAAGCCTCACATACCAGGGTTCTGGTCTCCGCATCCAGTCCGTCCGCCCGGCCGTTTCCTCCGGCACTCTCCGTATCAATAAATACAGGATAGGTCAGTTGGAAATCACGGATCAGCTCCAGCACGGCAGAAGCCTCTTCCACCGCCTCTTTCTCATCTGTAGCCTGGGTAAAAAAGTACACACCCACCGGAATCCCAGCGGCTGTTGCACCTTTCATGTTGGCGACAAACTGTGGATCCTCCACCAGACTTCCCGTAACCGAACCGCGGTAGCCCGCACGAACGATGGCAAACTGTACTCCGGCATTTTTCACCTTATCCCAGTCGATAGTGCCGTTCCACTTGGACACATCGATGCCGACCTTCGCATTGCCGGATGTAGTCTGCAGCTTTTGGATCTCGGTCTTGTCCGCATCTGCCAAAGCTCCTGCCACAGCACTGTCCTCGGCATCCGCATCGACTTCATCCTCTGTCTTGATCAACAGAGAAATATCATCAATGGCCAGATATTCCACTTTTTCTTTTACATGCACTTTGGTCTCAGTGATGGGAACTTTATATCCTTCGATGGGTAACAGTTCCATATAATAATCGCCGGAATCCAGATCAGCAATGTAGATCACGCCGTCCTGATCCAGATCCTTGTAATCTCCCAGACCGTCCACCCGGACATAGAAACTCTCTCCGGTCACCGGTACACCTTCATTGTCCACGATCTGGATACGCAGATCCTTTTCCACGGAAGTCGCCACCAGTGACAGGCGGTGGCTGTTATCTTTCGCCGCCTCCAGGATCGGATTCACATCCGGATCAAAAAAAGTATTATCTTTTAAAAAGGCTTTCAGGTCGTTGCCGATCCTGCCATCCGCTTCCGCGGTGTCCGTCTCCCCGGTGCCCTCCGGCACGGGATCCACTGCTTCGCCGTCACCTGCATTCTGCGCTCCGGACACCGCCGTGTTCTGGCCGGATGTGGGGGACAGTTGTTCCCTGTTCACATACATTACCGCCAGTGCCACCAGCAGGATCACCGCCATGGAGGCCAGGATCCCCATTTTCCGCAGCTTAGAGTCCATTTGCTACCTCTACCAGATATTTACCGTAATTCGTCTTCAGCAGCGGCTCTGCCAGTGCCAGCAGCTGCTCTTTATCAATAAATCCACGTTTGAAAGCGATCTCCTCGATACAGGAAATATACAATCCCTGTCTCTTCTGGAACGCTGCCACGAAATCTGCCGCATCCAGAAGTGCATCGTGATTGCCGGTATCCAGCCATGCGAATCCACGACCCAGAGTCTCTACCTGCAGAGTTCCTCTGTTCAGGTACTCGTTATTAATACTGGTGATCTCGATCTCACCTCTTGCGGAGGGCTTTACGTTCTTCGCAATCTCCACTACATCGTTATCATAGAAATACAGTCCGGGAACTGCATAATTGCTCTTGGGATGCTCCGGCTTCT
>OMDD01000413.1_pt1 | contig 22361 bp, 13 predicted proteins | sample 1674331 | NCBI WGS metagenome assembly OMDD01 (sample SAMEA103958164, study PRJEB25191) | human gut metagenome | biome: human-associated habitat [ENVO:00009003]; feature: intestine environment [ENVO:2100002]; material: feces | place: Germany | collected 2013/2015
GTTTTTATTTATATTATTTCTGTCCGGTAACTATTGAGATTATAGGTTTTTGGGAAAACACTACCGCAAGGTTGTTTGTTCTTTGTATGAAGAAAGATAAAACGGGAAATGGTAATATGAAAAAGTTTAAGTATTTTTGTAACAAGGATTTTTATGGCAAAAGAAACTCTTAGATGATTCATATAAAGAAATAAAGCCCTAGATTTTAGATATATTGCTTATGAAGACGAAAAAGAAAGATAAGAAAAAAGATAAAGAGAAAAAGGGGAAAAGCAAACGGATCAAAAAAGACGATTTACTTCGTCTGATCACGACGTGTTTTGAATCCTCGCCTTCATTATCGCTCAATTATAAACAGGTAAGCAAGCAGATTGGTGTAGAAAGCCAAGTGCAGAAATTACAGGTTTCGGCGATATTGGAAGATTTGGCTTTGGGTGGTTACCTGAAGGAAGTAGATCGTGGGCGGTATCATTTGAATAATATCGGTACGATTGCCGAAGGTGTTTTTACCCGGCGAAGCAACGGGAAGAATTCGTTTATTCCGGATGGAGAAGGGACGCCTGTATTCATTGCTGAACGGAACTCGGCTCATGCAATGGATGGCGATCGCGTGAAAGTTCAGTTGTTTGCTCGTCGTAAAGGGGCTGAGCCGGAAGGCGAAGTGGTTGAGATTCTCGAATCCAAGGAACGGGTGTTTGTGGGTAAACTTCAGGTGGCAAAGGGCTTTGCCTTCCTGATTACTGAGAACAAGACGTTGGCGAATGATATCTTTATCCCGAAAGACAAACTGAAAGGAGGAAAGAATGGTGATAAGGCCGTTGTCCGTATCATGGAATGGCCCGACGATGCCAAGAATCCGTTGGGAGAAGTGATTGATATCTTGGGTAAAGCTGGTAGTAACAATGCTGAAATGCATGCTATCCTGGCTGAATTTGGTTTGCCTTATAAGTATCCGGAGAATGTAGAAAAGGCTGCCAATAAGATACCGGATACCATTCCGCAGGAAGAGATTGACAAGCGGGAAGATTTCCGGAATGTATTGACGTTTACCATCGACCCGAAAGATGCCAAGGACTTTGATGATGCCCTTTCTGCCCGTCAGCTGGATAATGGAAATTGGGAAGTAGGCGTGCACATTGCCGACGTAACGCATTATGTGAAGCCTGAAAGCTTGATTGATCGGGAAGCAGAATCGCGGGCTACATCCGTTTATTTGGTGGACCGCACTATACCTATGCTTCCGGAGCGTTTGTGTAACCAGATCTGTTCTTTGCGGCCTGACGAGGAAAAGCTTTGTTTCTCGGCTATCTTTGAACTGAATGCAGATGCGGAAGTCGTTAATTCGCGTATTTGTCGGACAGTGATCAAGAGCGACCGCCGTTTTACTTACGAAGAAGCGCAGCAGGTTATTGAAACGGGCGAAGGCGATTGTAAGGAAGCCATTCTGGCTTTGAATCAGTTGGCCCAGAAATTACGGGAGAAACGGTTTAAGAACGGTGCCATTAATTTCGACCGGTATGAAGTGAAGTTCGAAATTGATAAGGATGGAAAGCCGATCAGCGTATATTTCAAGGTTTCTAAAGAAGCCAACAAGCTGATTGAAGAGTTTATGTTGCTGGCCAACCGGACAGTTGCCGAATTTATTGGTCGTCCGCCGAAAGGAAAAACGAAGAAGACGTTTGTCTATCGTATCCATGAATTGCCAGATCCGGAAAAGATGGAGAATTTTGCCACCTTTATTCGTCGTTTCGGTTATCGCTTCAAGACAGACGGTAAGAAGAGTGAGATCTCGAAAAGTATCAATTCCTTGCTTGATCAGGTACAGGGCAAACCGGAGGAGAATCTGATTGAGACTGTAGCCATACGAGCCATGCAGAAGGCAAAATACTCTACGGATAATATCGGTCATTACGGTTTGGCATTCGATTATTATACGCATTTTACTTCTCCTATCCGGCGTTATCCGGATATGATGGTGCATCGTTTATTGGAGCGGTATATGCAAGGTGGCAGAAGTGTGGTCAAGAAGAAATATGAAGAGCTTTGCGAACATTGTTCGTCCATGGAGCAAGTGGCAGCCAATGCCGAACGGGCTTCTGTCAAATACAAGCAAGTGGAATTTATGAGTGACAAGCTCGGACAAATCTTTGATGGAGTGATTTCGGGTGTAACTGAATGGGGCTTGTATGTTGAGTTGAATGAGAACAAATGCGAAGGCTTGGTTCCGATGCGTGATTTGGATGATGATTACTATGAATTCGACGAAAAGAATTATTGTCTGATAGGCCGGCGCAACAAGCATCAGTATCGTTTGGGTGATCCGGTAACCATTCGTGTTGCACAAGCAAACCTCGAACGGAAACAGTTGGACTTCCAGTTAGTATAAAGATAGCCGTCAGAGAAAAAACTTTCTCTGGCGGTTTTTTGTTGTCTCTGCACAATCTTTTAGAAGTACAGCATATAATTCTTCTTGTGAAACCGGGGTTGGAAGATGACAATTCCGATATGGAACAGATCGAATGTCAGACTGACTTCCTTCCGGTTACAAATCTCTTGCCAGAGGGTACGCATTTCCTGGTTTTCCCGAATTCCTTCCAAGAAAAAGACGGTATCCGGATGGATATGTTTCATGGTTTCTTCCAGGTAGAACCGGTTCTTTTCCTTCTCCTGACTTGCTTGGAAGAAAACAAAATCCACTTTCCCTAAATCTTGTAATGCTGCAGGTAACGTCTGTTCGTAATCTCCCAGGCATAATTGTACCTTCGAATGATACTTCTGTAGGCTCCACTTGGTTGTTTCTGCCGATGCTGTATCTTTTTCAAGGACAATGGTTTTTACATCCGACGCATAAGCGGTTAAGTATAAAGAGGCAATTCCTGCCGGAGAACCGATCTGCAACAACTTCTTCGGTTTGAAGAAATTGACTGTACGGAACAATAACTCACCATGCGAACGCTTGATATCTTTTCGGGCGAGCTTATTCCCTTTGTGTTCCAGTTGCCTCCTGATCAGTTCAATATCCTGATAACAGTAGTAACCGCAGCGCTCGTCGATTACTTTGGTAATGAATGAAAAGGCAAAAGGGGAATGTACACCGAACCCTTTGCGATGACGCAAGAAGCGGTAGAACAGTATGGTTTCTTGCCAAGTATAGTTGAAAGGAAATACGTTCATTTTCTTATAATCTGATTTTAATAGCATTTAGGAAGATGTGTCCAGTGAAACATCCGTGTCATCCGTACCCAAAAGACGGAGCGGAGATTTTGACACACCTTCCTATGATAAGTAAAACCGGATGAATGCATATCATCCTAAGGTTCTTAATTCAAAATAATCTCATCAACAAACAGGAAGCCCGGGTTTCCTTTTCCTCCATGCCAAGACGGAATCTTCTGTTCCGACAAGGCTTTTACCTTGACATAGCGGGTCTTGACCGGATCAAACTTCAGCTCGTGCGTGTAGATCTGGTTCGGATCACTTTCCTTCATAGCCGGATAAGCCTCAGAAGCTACTTCCTTGAATGTCTGGTTATCGTCGGATACTGATACGGTAATACCGCGTGTATCAAAAATCCAGTCGCCTTTTTCCACACAGGTATGTAACGTCATAGATGAAATCTCTGTTGCTTCTTTCAGATCGATAACGGCTTCTAGGTCATTGGTATAGAAAGCAATCCAACGTCCTGTCTTGTAGTTCATATTACCCGTCATACCATCTACCAGTACGGTTGCTCCGCTGAACTCATATTGTTTGTTGATTGATTGCAACATGGTAATCGGTTTCATGGATGATTTGCTGAAACTGATTTCATCTTTGGTGATCTTTGAACTGCCAGACGGGCGGATCGCTACCGTACGCAGCGTACAAGGCTTGTCAATCTTGATGACATCTGTATATTTCTCTGAAGCTGTTGTCGGTTCGCTGCCATCCAATGTATAATAAATCGGAGCATTGTCGATCGTGCGGGCTACGGCATCCAACGTACCGGTTTCGGTATTGGGCTTCAGATCCAGCATCACATCAAAGATGTGTGTAGCATAATTCCATCCGTTCTTCGCATAAATATTGACCAGACGGCTGACACGCTGCAGGAAGGCTTCGTAATTCTTCTTTTCCGGTGCGCACCATTGTGATTCACTCAGGGCTGCCATACGCGGCAATACCATATATTGTACCTGCTTGAAGTCGGGAATATATTCTGTCCATAAGTTGGCCTGCACGCCGACAATATACTTCTGTTCTTCCGGACTTAACGATTTCGGCATCGGTTCATAACTGTAAACCCGTTCGATCGGCAGATAACCGCCAATTGCCATCGGTTCTGTCTCGGTATCTTTCGACTGATAATAATCGAAGTATAAGTACGTGTTCGGAGTCATGACTACATCATGATGCTGCTTGGCTGCTTCGATACCTCCCGCTTCTCCGCGCCATGACATCACGGTTGCATTCGGAGCCAGACCACCTTCCAGGGTTTCATCCCAACCAATCATCTTACGTCCTTTTGAGTTCAGGAATTCTTCTGCTTCATGAATCACATAACTCTGCAGACGTTCTTCTTTGGTATGCTTGTTGTCGCTCTTCAAGCCCAAAGCCTTGATACGAGCCTGACATTTCGGACAAGTGGACCATTTTACTTTCGGACATTCATCACCGCCCACGTGAATATATTCGGATGGGAAGATCTCTACGATTTCAGCCAGTACGTCTTTGATGAACTGGATGGTCTGATCGTTACCGGCGCACAATACATTGTCGGATACACCCCATTGTGTCCATACTTCATACGGACCGCCTGTACAGCCCAGTTCCGGATAAGCGGCTAAGGCTGCCTGCATGTGTCCCGGCAGGTCGATTTCCGGGATTACCGTGATATAGCGTTCTGCTGCATAGGCTACGATCTCTTTGGCCTGTTCCTGCGTATAGAAGCCACCATACGGCTTACCGTCGTATTTACCGGAGTTATGACCGATTACGGTTTCCTTGCGCATCGAACCGATTTCGGTTAACTTCGGATATTTCTTAATCTCGATACGCCAGCCCTGGTCTTCCGATAAATGCCAGTGGAAGCGGTTGATATTGTGTAAAGCCATCATGTCGATATACGTCTTGATCTCGTCCATCGAGAAGAAATGACGGCCTACATCCAGCATCATACCTCGGTAACCGAAGCGAGGCTGGTCTTTGATTTCAACGGCAGGCAATTCCACGTTGCTGCCTTCTGCAACATCTACTGCCTTCCGCAAAGTTTGAATACCATAGAATACACCGGCTTCTGATGGCGAGCTGATTACTACCTGACTGGCATCTACTTTCAGCTGATAAGCTTCCGGATTGTCGTTTGCCAAACCCAGTTGCAATACGATACCTCCTTTTCCTCCTTCACCGGCCTGTACTTGCAGTTCGATTCCGGTTTGTGCCTTGACATACGAAGCCAGGAACTCGGCATTCCGCTGCATCTTCTCGTTCCCTGCCGGATAATAAACCGTCACTCCGCTCTTCAACAAGAAAGAGGCTTGCTGTGTGGTGTTGATTTCCAACGGCATCGGAACTACTTCGTAATTGGCAACCGTTGTGGGCTGGTTCGAACAAGCTGTCATTAGCAAACCAGCCAGCGACCATCCCAAAAGATTTAACTTCGATAAAATTTGCATGATAATTATATTTATAAATTAGATGATTTAGATCTAAACGGATTTTATCAGCCAAAGTATTAAAAAGTTTTTAAATGGGCAAGAAACAAGGACAACATTCTTGATTTTTCTCTGTTCTGATGAGGCTTTTGATATGATTGACTGTTCTAAATTCTCTTCAAATAGAAGTGAATAGTAGATGATTTAGAGGTGTTTCTCGTTTATTTTTTATCGTTCCACCCTTGTGGAACGATCGTCTCACAACTGTGGAACGATCGTATCACCTATGTGGAATGATCGTTTCACCCGGGTGGAACGGTAAAAAGACAATAGGATTCGGAAGAACGGGGAAAGATAAATCTCCTTACTATCCAAACCAATTCCAACCGAATTATGTAACTTTGTGAAATAATTGCGAAACAGAAAAAGGATGGAAGACGATTTTGATATAAGAGACGTCCGGATGCCGGAAAGCGAACGGGAATACGAAAACGCGCTCCGTCCGCTTTCGTTCCACGACTTCAGTGGGCAGGCGAAGGTGGTCGAGAACCTGAAAGTATTCGTCATGGCTGCCCGGATGCGTAAAGAAGCTCTGGACCATGTGTTGCTGCACGGGCCTCCAGGACTGGGAAAGACAACGCTTTCGAATATTATTGCTAATGAATTGGGTGTCGGTTTTAAGGTGACATCGGGTCCGGTACTCGACAAACCGGGTGATTTGGCTGGCGTATTGACTTCGTTGGAGAAGAACGATGTATTGTTTATCGACGAGATCCACCGTCTGAGTCCGGTTGTAGAAGAATATCTCTACTCGGCTATGGAAGATTATCGGATTGATATTATGATCGACAAAGGTCCCAGTGCACGTTCGATCCAGATAGATCTGGCTCCGTTTACGCTGGTGGGTGCTACTACCCGAAGTGGCTTGCTGACAAGTCCTTTGCGGGCCCGTTTCGGAATCAACCTGCATCTGGAGTATTATGACGTATCGACATTGACACAGATTATCTTGCGTAGTGCCGATATCCTGAATATCCGTTGCGAACTAAATGCGGCGAAAGAGATCGCTTCCCGTAGCCGGGGAACGCCTCGTATAGCCAATGCCTTGTTACGTCGTGTACGCGATTTTGCACAGGTCAAGGGAAGCGGAGCAATCGACAAGGCCATTGCCTGCTATGCCCTCGAAGCCTTGAACATTGACCGTTACGGATTGGATCAGATTGATAATAAGATTCTGACAACGATTATCGATAAATTCAAAGGCGGACCGGTGGGATTGACTACGATTGCTACGGCTTTGGGAGAAGATCCCGGTACATTGGAAGAAGTATATGAGCCGTTCCTCATCAAGGAAGGCTTTCTGAAGCGAACACCTCGCGGACGCGAAGTGACAGAACTCGCTTATACCCATTTGGGACGTATGCACGACAGTGGAAACCAGGGATTATTGTTTTAGCTGACAAGTTTATGACTTGACAAGAAGACAAGTCGGCGAGTACCTTTTCAGTATTCGGAACTTGGGTTACTTCGTAGACTTGCTGACAGACAAACTACTGATAAAAGAGAACAAATTATGGCGGGAGGAATGAAGCGGCTGGCCAAGGAAACAGCCGTTTATGGATTGAGTAGTATTATCGGACGTTTCCTGAACTGGATGTTAGTGCCGATGTACACACGCGTATTTACCGATACCGGCGATTTTGGTATTGTTACCAACTTATACGGCTGGGTAGCCCTGTTGCTGGTGCTCCTAACCTTCGGTATGGAAACCGGGTTCTTCCGGTTTATCAATAAGAAAGAAGAAACGGAACCGATGCGGGTTTATGCCACAACGATGGCGTGGGTTGGCGGATTGTCCGGAACTTTCCTGCTATTGTCGTTGCTGTTTCTGCAACCGATAGCCGATGCTTTGCGTTATACGGCTCCGTTGGAGTATTTAGGCATGATGTTGGGCATTACGGCAGTAGATGCATTCTGTTGTATTCCTTTTGCCTATCTGCGTTATGCCGGTCAGGCCTATCGTTTTGCCGGTATCAAGTTACTGGGCATCTTTCTGAATATCTTCCTGAATATCTTCTTCCTGGTGATTTGTCCGTGGCTATATACCCGAATGCCCGAAGCCATCGGTTGGTTCTATCGTCCGGATTACGGAGTCGGTTATGTCTTCGTAGCCAATGTGATTACCACAGGTATTACTTTCCTTTGCCTCTTGCCGAGTATGTTGCCCGGCTTCAAGGCTCGTCCGAACGGAACGTTGCTGAAAGAGATGCTACATTACTCCTTCCCTATTCTGATTCTGGGAATTGCCGGAATCTTCAATCAGACAGCCGACAAGATCCTTTTCCCGCTCTTGTTTGACGACAAGACGGAAGCCTATCGTCAGTTAGGTATCTACGGCGCCTGCTTCAAGGTTGCCGTGGTGATGGTGATGTTCATCCAGGCCTTCCGCTATGCCTACGAACCCTTTATCTTTGCCAAGAACAAAAGCGAAGGAAATACGAAGGCGTATGCCGAAGCCATGAAATACTTCATCATCTTCTCCTTGTTTATTTTCCTGGGAGTCATGTTCTACATCGACATCATCAAATACTTTGTCGGCAGCCGGTATTACGACGGTCTGCAAGTGGTGCCGATTGTTATGCTGGGAGAATTCTTCTTTGGCATTTACTTTAACCTCTCTTTTTGGTATAAGCTGATTGATCAGACCCAATGGGGAGCCTACTTCTCGATAATTGGTTGTGCAGCCACGGTGGCGATCATTATCCTTTTTGCTCCGACCTACGGCTATATGGCTTGTGCCTGGGCTTCGTTCTGCTGTAATCTGCTGATGATGTTGCTATCCTATTTCATCGGACAGAAGAAATATCCCATCGCTTATGATCTGCGGTCGGCTGCTCTTTATTTCGGATTAGCGGCTGTCCTGTATGTTGTCGGTATGTATGTTCCTTATCCTTCCACCGGAGTGGCACTTTTGGTGCGGACCGTTTTGTTGATCGGTTTCGTGGCTTTTGTGATCCGGCGGGATTTACCACTGACGGAGATTCCATACATTGGGAATCGCCTGAAAAGGTCTTAATCTGGCAGCAAGAACAGATTCTTGCTGTCTGATACGACTGTTTACTTACTTTTATTTATAAATTTGCAGCTTCAAATAAGAAAGTTATGGAGAAAGAGTCACTATATGTACAAATTAAAGCCTTTTTTGCCCGCATATTTGATGTAAGGCAGGAAAAAGAAGACGAACAAGAAACCATTGATTCGATCAAGAAAGGCGTAGAGTTTAAAGGAACGAACCTTTGGGTCTTGATCTTTGCCACCTTTATTGCTTCTCTTGGATTGAATACCAATTCAACGGCAGTTATTATTGGTGCCATGTTGATTTCTCCTTTGATGGGACCGATCATGGGATTCGGTTTAGGATTAGGTATTTCAGACTTCGAACTGATCAAACGTTCTTTCCGTAATTTTGCCATCGCAACGGTGTTCAGTGTGATCACTTCTTCCATTTATTTCTTGATCTCTCCGATCAGTGAAGCTCAAAGTGAATTGCTGGCCCGTACGCAGCCGACATTATACGATGTATTGATTGCTTTCTTCGGTGGATTGGCCGGTATTGTGGCCAGTTCGACAAAGAGTAAGGGAAATGTGATCCCCGGTGTAGCGATCGCGACCGCTTTGATGCCGCCTCTTTGTACGGCAGGATTCGGTTTGGCAACCGGCAATCTGTATTATTTCTTCGGAGCTTTCTATCTGTTCTTCATCAACAGTGTATTCATCAGTTTGGCAACCTATCTGGTCGTGCGTGTCCTGAAGTATCCAAAGAAGGTATTCCTGGATAAAGACCACGAGAAACGGGTTACACGTTATGTGGGTATCATTGTGATCTTTACCATTGTGCCTAGTTTGTTCCTGAGTTACCGTTTGGTCAAGACGACTTATTTCAACCAGCAGGTGCTGAATTATGTGAATACCGAGCTGGCTTTCCCGAATACACAGATTCTGAGTAAGACGATCACGAATACTTCCGATAAGAAGGAAATTAAAGTGGTTTTGATTGGCGATAATGTTTCCGACTCGACCATCGAGAGCGCCCGCAATCGTCTTCCGAATTACGGATTGAAGGATGTCAGTCTGGTCGTACAGCAAGGTTTCTCGGAACAGGAGACCGATATCAATAAGTTGAAGAGTTTGTTAATGCAGGATTTATATAAGAACAGCGAACAGGTATTGCGGACGCAGGCCATGCAGATTGATTCGCTGCAACGTGAGTTGAAGAGTTATCACGACGATCGGCTTCTGGCAGAGCAGATCAAGCCCGAAGTGAAGGTGCTCTTCCCCTTTGTACGGTAGATTTCCTGTACGCATACTTGTCTGATTCCGGTGGATTCAGACACACAGAAGCCGATTATGCTGATTTATGTCAAGAGTTCTGAGAAAATATCGGCTGAAAACAAGCGGAAGCTGACGGAATGGTTGTCGGCACGAACCCAGGTGAAAACAATTAAATTATTAATAGAAAACGAATAAGAGAATGAATTGGAAAAAACAGATTTGGAGTGTTTTGCTTCTGTTTACTGCTTTAGGCCAAGTGTATGCCGATGAGGGCATGTGGGTGTTGAAAGAATTGAACAAGCAGAACTTGGCTCGCATGAAAGAATTGGGTTTCACACCCTCGTATGAACAGTTGTATAGCGAAACGGATCCGTGTGTGGCAAATGCCGTTGTTATCTTTGGTGGCGGATGTACCGGTATTACCGTTTCACAGGAAGGATTGATCTTTACGAATCACCATTGTGGTTATGGTGCTATTCAGCAACTGAGTAGTGTGGAACATGATTATTTAAAAGACGGTTTTGTTTCTCAAAGTAAAGAACAGGAATTACCTGTACCGGGATTGACCGTGAAGTATCTTCGCCAGACTATCGATGTATCTGATCGGATCAATAGTGTCATTGGCAAGATTGACGATGAATACAAACGTCTGATGGCTGCCGACTCTATCGGAAATGTATTGTGTGATTCGATTGGAGTAGATGAGTTCAAGCAGGCAAGTGTTATCCCGTTCTATTCAGATAACAAGTATTACCTCATTGTATATAATGTATTCCGTGATGTCCGCATGGTATTTGCTCCACCCAGTTCAGTAGGTAAGTTCGGTGGTGATACGGATAACTGGATGTGGCCGCGTCATACTGGCGACTTCTCTATCTTCCGTGTTTATGCCAACGCGAATAATGAACCGGCTGAATACAGCAAGGACAACAAACCTTACTCTCCGAAGTATGTAGCAGAGGTCTCTTTGCAGGGTTATCAGGATAAAGACTTTGCCATGACGATCGGTTTCCCGGGAAGTACCAGCCGTTATCTGTGTTCATGGGGCGTACAGCAGCGTATCGAGGATGAGAATATCCCGCGTATCGAAGTGCGTGGTATCAAACAGGAAATCTGGAAAAAGGCCATGTCTGAGAGTGATGCGGTACGTATTAAATATGCGTCGAAGTATGCCGGCAGTTCTAATTATTGGAAGAACTCGATCGGTATGAACAAAGGATTGGCCCGTTTGGGTGTCATTGCCCGCAAGCAGGAACAGGAACAGGCTTTTGCTGCTTGGGTAGCTCAGGATCCGCAACGTCAGGCAAAATATGGCGAAGTTCTTAACTTGTTGAAAGAGGGTTATACTTCACCCAATGAATGCCAGCGTGCTTTGGTTTATCTGTTGGAATCGTTGGAACGCGGAACGGAAATCGTCAGCTTGGCGCGTATGGTGAACAGCTTTGATGCCGAAGGTTCGACCGACGAAGAACGTCAGATCTTCTTGGAAGACCGGATCAAACCGTTCTTCAAGGATTATGAACCGGCTCTTGACCAGCAGGTGTTGGCTGCTATGATGCAGATTGCGAAAGAACGTATTCCGGCTGCTTATTTACCGGATGAGTTTACCAACATCGACAAGAAATACAAAGGCGATTATAAGAAGTATGCGGCAGATGTCTTCAAGAAGACGAAGTTGCTTTCGTATGATAACATCGTGAACTTCATTTCTGATCCGAAGAAGAATGCCAAACTGAAGAAAGATCCGGCTTTTGCCCTCAGTCTTTCCTCTTTTGTGGCTTTGATCGAATTGAAGAATCACTTGAATGAATCGGCTGACAAGATTACAAAGGGCGAACGTCTGTATCTGGCTGGTTTGATGGAAATGTATCCTGACAAGACTTTCTATTCGGATGCCAACTTTACGATGCGTGCCAGCTATGGTAGCATTGGTGGTTATCGTCCGTATGATGCTGCCTGGTATAACTATTTCACAACCGAAAAAGGTATCTTGGAAAAGCAAGATCCGACCAACGATGAGTTCTGGGTACAGGAAGAAATCCTGGATTTGGTACGCAGCCGCGACTTTGGTCAGTATGCCAACGAAAATGGAGATCTTCAGCTTTGTTTCTTGACTAACAATGATATTACAGGTGGTAATTCAGGTAGTCCGATCTTCGACAAGAATGCTCGTCTGATTGGTCTGGCCTTCGACGGTAACTGGGAAGCCATGAGTGGTGATATTGCCTTCGAACCGGAATTACAGCGTTGTATCGGTGTTGATATCCGTTACGTTTTGTTCATGATCGATAAGTGGGGCAAATGTCCTCGATTGATCCAGGAATTGAAATTGGTAAAATAATCCGATATTCAGATTATACATAGAGCCGTGGCATGCCGCGGCTCTAATTGTTTTCTGCTGTCTGGTGCTACACAGGCAGGCAATAGGTAATTATAAACAGATAGTCCCGGAGATTCAGAAGTACATAAGCAATCTGAATTTCCGGGACTATCTATTTGATCTGTCTATTCTGTACGGATTAGGCTAAAGAAAGCCTTTATACGCTATAATAATACTCTTTATTGAGATTATTTGCCATCCGATTCACGCAGTAAAGGCAGGATTACAGCCGGATCACCGTCGTTGGGTGCCGGTTCTATCCGAAGCAGATGGGCAATCAGTCCATACAGATTGACATTCGCCATCGCCGGTGTTTCTATTCCCTGCTTGAAAGACGGACCAGCAGCATAGAAAATAGCCTCCATTTCCGGTTGATAATTATCATAGCCGTGCGCACCACCTAAGGCCGGATAAGCTTTATCCTTGGAACGGAAATGAACCATGGTACCGATGTTGGGGGCAACAATCAAATCGCCTATACGCGGATTGGTACCATAAACGAATTGGGCCGGGACTTCATCTTTCTTCCAAACGGTTACATGCGGTACTTTCTTTAGTATTTCATACGCCGTTTCTGTATAGGAAGCCCGTGGATAAAGCAACGTCGGGACGCCTTCTACCACCATCTCAAAACTGTCTCGCGGAAGATAATCTCCTAAGTTGACATAATTTTCAGGCTTGTAAGTAGCCATACCATGATCAGAAACGATGATGAAATCAATTTGGTTGAAGATATCCAGCTGGCGAGCCTGATTGAAGAAATGAGCCAATACGCGGTCCAGTTCCTCAATGACGGGTACAACAGCCGATGAATCCGGACTGTAGACGTGTCCGCTGTGATCCGGTTCTTCCATATACCACATGATGAGATGCGGACGTGTTGCTGCCGGTTTCTTTAACCAGGCAATGACCGAATCAGCCCGGTCTATAAACGGAACCTTCGAATCAAATTTCTTCCAGGTAGAAGGCTGATGCCCGTTAACGGCCGTTTCACTGCCTACCCAGAAATAAGTAGCCGTCCGTACTCCTTGACGTTCTGCCGTATTCCAGATGGGTTCTCCTCCGTAATACTTCGGATCTTCAACAGCTTTCCGGTCGCTGATCTTATAGATACTGCTGTCCAGATCAGTCGCCCAAAAGGTATTATGCACCAATCCGTGATGATCCGGATGCAAACCGGTTGCCATGCTGTAGTGATTCGGGAATGTCACACTGGGATAACATGGACGAAAAGCCGACTTCACTCCTACCTTTGCCAGAGAATCGAGTACAGGCGTATGTGCCCGATCGGGATACTCAGAGCGGAATCCATCCATGGATAAAACTACTACATACCGTTCCTGCTCGTTTGTAGTCGAACAAGAAGTAAAAAATATCCAGCTCATTAGAAATAAGCTGGATAACAAAGTAAATGATTTAAAACGGTTCATATAAATAAAATTAAGTTCGTCAGCTTGTCTAGATTTATCCTTTAAATCTTCTTTTCTATCAAAGCCTGAACTACATTGATAACGTAATCGCCCAGTTTTTCGCTTTCACTGACCATATCCATGTAATAAACGCCATCCTGATACTGGTACAGTTTATTATTGATATCTTCAATGTTATGGGCTTTCAACTGATTACGATAATTGTTGATTTCGTTTTCAATGTTGTATGATTCGTTGATGTCTTTAGAATTCAATTCCGACTTGTGCATGATTACGTTCATCCGGTCGAGAGCACTACTAACCAGCTTGAACATTTGATCAATATGCGCATTCTGTTCATTCGTGAATACCGACTTGAATTCGTTACGCCGCTTGATGGTACGCGCCAGGTTGTTACATGAATCGGCAATACTTTCAATCTCACTGACGGCGCGCAGCAATACGCGAATCTCTTCCTTACCTTCCGAACTCAAGCGTCCTTCGGCTACCTGTGTAAGGTAGTTGGCAATTTCGATCTCCATGCGGTCACTGATATTTTCGTATTTTTCTACCCGGCTGTATGTTTTCAGGAATACATCCTCGTCTTTTTCATACAATAACTCTTTTACCATGTTGAACATCTTCGATGTCCGTTCGGCAAATAAAGTAATTTCTTTCTGGGCCTGTAGAATAGATAATTCGGATGTTGACAACATACCTCCGGTTATGTATGACAATCGATATTCTTCGTCTTCTTGTTTGGTTCGGATGATGCCACATACTGTTTTTTCAATCACGTTGACAAACCAAATCATGATGAACGTATTACTAATATTAAATGTTGTGTGGAAAGCGGCTAATTTGAATGATACTGCTACAGCAGGGTCGGTTACTTTCATAACATGGGTGACAAACCATGATACGGCATCCGTAAACGGATAAAAGACCACCAATACCCAAGCTACACCAAATAAATTAAACATCAAGTGAGCCAATGCTGCTCTTCGGGCTTGTGTATTCCCTGTAAGTGCAGCCAAATTAGCTGTAATGGTTGTCCCTATATTTTCACCCAATACTAGTGCTACGCCTAAATGATAGTCAATCCATCCATTAGCACACATGATCAAGGTGATTGCCATAGTGGCGGCCGAAGCCTGGACGATCATAGTAAGTACAGCGCCAATGAACAAGAACAACAGGATGGAGAAGAATCCCATATCAGTGTAGTTCTGTACAAATGCTAACATATCTGGATTGGCTCCTAAGTCGGGAGCATTGTTTTTCAGCTGAGCTAATCCCATGAACAAGAAGGAAAAACCAAAGATAAATTCACCGATAGATTTACGTGAACTTTTACCTGAGAAAAATAGAGGAATGGCGAAGGCTAATAGAGGTAGAGCAAAAGCGGATATATCTACTTTGAACCCTAGTGCAGAAATGATCCAGGCGGTTACTGTTGTTCCGATATTTGCTCCCATGATGACACCAATGGATTGGGTCAAGGTGAGAAGTCCTGCATTGACAAAACTGACTACCATCACGGTAGTGGCAGAGGAAGACTGAATGAGCGCAGTGATTAGTACTCCGGTTAAAACTCCGGTTACTCGGTTTGTAGTCATTGCAGTTAAGATCTTTCGCAAACTATCTCCTGCAAATTTTTGCAAACCTTCACTCATGATTTTCATGCCGTATAGGAACAACGCTAATGATCCTATCAGACGGAGAAGGTCAAAAAATGAATAGTCCATCTAAATTTAGTTTAAGTGGATTGAATATCCGATTAATATTTCTATCTTTAGTGATGCAAAAATAATAAAATTGACTGAATTTTATGGCTGAACTGATCACTATTTATTGCAAAAATACTGGCAAATATTATGATGTACCGGTAGGTTCTTCGCTATTGAAAATCTATCAAATCGTGGGAGAACCGCTCATCTATCGTCCGTTGAATGCTCAGGTAAATAACCGGACACAGGATTTGACTTATACTTGCTGGCAACCTAAAGATATTGAATTCGTTGATTATACACATCCTTCAGGAATGCGTACGTATGTGCGTACGTTGTGTTATGTGCTTTCCAAAGCGGTACATGACGTCTTTCCGGAAGCTACGCTGAATATCGAACATTCTATCTCCAAGGGTTATTTCTGTACGATTCATAACGGGAAGTCTGCCGATATTGATATGCTGGCGCAGATCCGTCAGCGGATGCAGGAGATAGTGGATGCAGATATTCCTCTGAAACTGCATACGGTACAGTCGGAAAAGGCTATTCGTATGTTTCGTGAAGTCGGGATGGAAGATAAAGCGACTCTGATTGAATCGAGCGGAATGCTCTATGCTTCGTATTATGAACTGGACGGATATGTCAATTACTTCTATGGCGGTCTGGCTCCTTCTACCGGATATGTACCCGTCTTTGACCTGGAGCCTTATCTGGATGGTGCACTGCTGCGTGTGCCGGAGCGAACGAATCCGCAGGTCTTGGCGCCAAAGGTTCTTCAGAACAAGATGTTTGAGGCTTATAAAGAGCATTTGAACCTGCAGCGGGCTCTCGGCCTGAACAATGTTGGCGATCTGAATAAGGCGCTGGAACAAGGTCATGCTTCGGAGGTGATTATGATTTCGGAAGCGATGCAGGAAAAGCAGATTGCCCATATTGCGGATGAGATTGCTGAACGGTACAAGAAAGGAGTACGCATTGTGCTGATTGCCGGTCCTTCTTCGTCCGGAAAGACAACAACCTGTAAGCGGTTGGAAATACAGTTGGCTACTAATCTTCTTCGTCCGGTTGGTATATCCTTGGACGATTATTTTGTCAACCGGGAAGATACGCCGAAAGATGAATCGGGCGATTATGATTTTGAATCATTGTATGCTTTGGATCTGCCTTATTTCAATTCAGATTTACAGCACTTGATCAATGGGGAAGAAATAGAATTGCCTTCGTTTGATTTCAATTCCGGCAAACGGGTTTATAAGGGAAAGAAAATGAAGCTTTACGAAAACTCCGTGATTGTAATCGAAGGGATTCATGCCTTGAATCCGGAATTGACGGCTCACCTGGATGATTCGTTGAAGTACCGGATTTATGTCTCGGCGCTGACTTCCATTTCGCTGGATAATCATAACTGGATTCCGACGACCGACAACCGGCTGCTGCGTCGTATTATCCGGGATTATCGTTATCGCGGTTATTCGGCCGAAGAAACGATCAACCGATGGCCAAGTGTACGTCGGGGAGAAGATAAATGGATCTTCCCGTATCAGGAATATGCGGATGCGACCTTCAACAGTGCGATGTTGTATGAACTGGCTGCTTTGCGGGCGTATGCCGAACCGATTTTGGCCAATGTGCCGGAACGTTCTCCTGCCAATGCCGAAGCATACCGCTTACTCCGGTTCATGCGTTATTTCAAGTATATTCCGCAGGAAGATTTGCCTAAGACATCATTGTTAAGAGAATTCTTGGGCGGTGGCAGTTTTGAGTATTGAAATATTCTTTTCTGATAGAATCAGGCACAGACAACACGGTAGCAATTGCATGTAACCTGGCCGTATAGTCTGTGCCTGCTTGTTTTATCCTTTGATCGGATCAAATCCTTCGCCATATACTCCTCTGACGATACTTTGCGAGATAAAGGCATTATGGTCTATACTCTTTACCAATCGGAAAATAGCGGCAGATTCGGATTTCTTTGCCAAGAGGACAACTACTTTGACCGGACGTTTCGAATAACCTCCTGTTCCGTCCAGAATCGTACAGCCTCGACCTATATCATGCAGGATACGTTCCACAATCTCGTCGTGCTTTTGCGAAAAGATCAGGAATTGGACAGACTGGCGGTTTCCATTCATCACCCAGTCTAATAAATAGTTGCTGATAACCATTTCTACAAAACCAAATACGATCTTTTCTACATCGTGGAACAAGACATACGAAGAACCGATGATGAAGAAGTCGCAGAACAGCAAAGCTCGTCCAATCGATATGTCTTTGTATTTGTTGACGATCGCTCCGATAATATCGGTACCACCCGTACTTCCGTTGGCCGAAAAGACTAAACCCAGACCGGCACCGCACAAACAACCTCCGATGATGATTGACATAAACGGTTCGTTCTTGATGATCGGTTCTGTTAATAACATCTCAAACAGCGACAGAGAAGCTGACAGCGAGAATACGCCGAAGATCGTTTTCAACAAGAATTTCAGCCCCAGGATTTTCAAAGCGACAGCCAACAAAATGATATTGATGACAAAGTAAGAAATAGACACCGGAATCAATTGTCCGCTGGCAAAGTAAATCAAGGCACAAATACCACTCAACCCTCCCGTGATAATTTCATTGGAAAGAATGAACCCATTAAAACCGAAACCATAAAGCAAGGTTCCCAACAGGATCATCAGGTAATCCTGTATTTCGAAAAAATACTTATTGGATTTGAGATTCATAGTATTATTATTTAAATTGAAAATTAAAAATGGACAATTGACAATTATGAGGATTGAATTGTCAATTGCCCATTACTTGTTATTCGTTATCCATTGACTACGATATTGACAATCTTCTTCGGTACGACGATGATCTTCTTCACCGACTTACCTTCCAGCCATTTGGCTGAGTTTTCGTGGTTCAGAGCTGTCTTCTCCACTTCTTCTTTCGGCATGTCTGCCGGCAATTCCAGGTTGAAACGAACTTTACCGTTGAAAGAGATGGCATAGACGGCTGTATTCTCTACCAGATAAGCTTCGTTGCATACAGGCCATTGTGCATCGCACACGGTTGTATCGTGTCCTAATTCATGCCACAATTCTTCTGCAATATGCGGAGCAAACGGTGCCAACAGGATTACCAACGGTTCTAGGATGGCGCGTTTGTTACATTTCAGAGAACTCAACTCATTGACACAAATCATAAAGGCACTGATCGAAGTGTTATAAGAGAAATGTTCGATATCATACGTAACCTTCTTGATCAGCTTATGCAATGACTTCAATTCTTCTGCCTTCGGTTCGTCGTCGCTTACCTGCAGGCTGTCTGCCGTGCCATAGAACAATCCCCAGAACTTCTTCAGGAAACGGTGTACACCGTCGATTCCGTTGGTATCCCAAGGCTTTGACTGTTCGATCGGGCCTAAGAACATTTCATACAGACGCAAGGTGTCTGCACCATATTTCTCAACAATGACATCCGGATTGACTACGTTGAACATCGATTTTGACATCTTCTCAACAGCCCATCCGCAGACGTATTTACCGTCTTCCAGGATAAATTCGGCTGTGTTGTATTCTGGACGCCAATTCTTGAAGGCTTCTACATCCAAAATATCGTTGGATACGATGTTGACATCCACATGCAACGGAGTCACGTCGTATTGATCTTTCAAACCTAATGATACGAATGTATTGGTATCTTTGATACGATAAACGAAGTTTGAACGTCCTTGGATCATACCCTGGTTGATCAGCTTCTGGAACGGTTCTTCTTTGACACTGATACCCAGATCATGCAGGAACTTATTCCAGAAACGAGAATAAATCAGGTGACCGGTAGCATGTTCGGTTCCCCCTACGTACAAATCAACGTTCTGCCAGTATTCGTCGGCATCCTTGGATACCAGAGCCGTGTCGTTGTGCGGATCCATATAACGCAGGTAATAAGCGCTTGATCCCGCAAATCCCGGCATTGTATTTAATTCCAATGGGAAGACTGTCTTCTGATCGATCAGTGCGTTATCAACGACTTCTCCTTTTTCTACATCCCAAGCCCATTTCGTTGCATGTCCCAATGGAGGTTCGCCGCTTTCGGTCGGCAGGAACTTCGCTACTTCCGGTAATTCCAACGGCAGTTTGTTCTCGTCGATCATATAAGGCATACCGTCTTTGTAATAAACCGGGAACGGTTCGCCCCAGTAACGCTGACGGGAGAAAATAGCATCACGCAGACGGAAGTTTACTTTGACACGTCCTAACTGATGTTCTTTTACATATTTCTTGGTAGCAGCAATCGCTTCTTTGATGGTCAGGCCATTCAGGTTCAGGTCACAGTAAGGAGTAACGCCTGCCTTCGGTGAATTACATACAATACCTTCTTTGGCATCGAAACTTTCTTCGCTGACATCACAACCTTCTACCAACGGGATGATCGGCAGATTGAAATGCTTGGCAAATGCGTAGTCGCGGCTGTCGTGTGCAGGAACGGCCATGATGGCTCCTGTTCCGTAACCAGCCAATACATAATCGCTGATCCATACCGGAACGGCATCACCTGTAAACGGATTGATGGCGTATGAACCACTGAATACACCTGTTACCCGGCGGTCGGAAATACGTTCGCGTTCGGTACGTTTCTTGGTACGGTCCAGATAAGCTTCTACTTCAGCTTTCTGAGCTTCAGTAGTCAACAGAGGTACCAGTTCGCTCTCAGGAGCCAAAACCATGAAGGTAACACCAAACATCGTATCGGCACGGGTCGTAAAGATGGTGAATTCCAAATCCTGATCTTTTATTTTGAAACGGACTTCTGTTCCTTCCGAACGGCCGATCCAGTTACGCTGGGTTTCTTTCAAGGAGTCTGTCCAGTCGACTGTTTCCAATCCATCCAGCAAACGCTGTGCATAGGCAGAAACACGCAAGCACCACTGACGCATCTTCTTCTGAACAACCGGATAACCGCCACGCTCCGAAACGCCATCTACTACCTCATCGTTAGCCAATACTGTTCCCAGTTGCGGACACCAGTTCACCATCGTCTCACCCAGATAAGCGATTCGGTAATTCATCAGGATTTCCTGTTGTTCCTTTTCGCTCTTGGCCTTCCATTCTTCAGCCGTGAAGCTCAGCTCTTCGCTGCAAGCTACGTCCAGACCTTCCGTACCTTTCTCTTCAAAATAAGCAATCAGCTTACTGATGGGCTGTGCCTTCTGGCATCCGTTGCAATAGAAGCTGTTGAACATCTGCTGGAAAGCCCACTGTGTCCAGTGATAATATTTCGGGTCGCATGTGCGGACTTCGCGATTCCAGTCGAAAGAGAAACCGATTTTGTCCAGCTGTTCCCGATAGCGATTGATATTATTGACCGTTGTAATGGCCGGATGTTGTCCGGTTTGAATGGCATATTGTTCGGCCGGTAATCCGTATGCATCGTAACCCATCGGATGCAATACATTGAAGCCGCCCAATCTTTTGTAACGGGAATAAATATCAGAAGCAATGTAACCGAGCGGATGCCCTACGTGCAATCCGGCTCCTGACGGATACGGGAACATATCCAACACATAGTACTTGGGTTTCTCGTTAATCTCTACTTGATAGACCTTGTTGGCGATCCAATATTCACGCCATTTCTTCTCAATGTCTCTGAAATTATATTCCATATCTGGTTATACCTTTAACAATAATCTTTATTTGAAATACAAAAGTAGTGATTTTATTTGGTTTGCTCCCGTTTCTGTTTTGAATTTTGCTGGCGGAAGAATGAATAATGACCGAATGGGGTTGTTCCTTTGAATTATAGAAAGATAATGAAATTGTTTTTCTGCTTAGATTTTATATCTAAAAGATAAAAAGAAGATTTTTCGTAAGTTTGCAGAATAAATACTACCTCTTTAAAGGAAGGCTTTTTATGATAATCTTGTTCACGGAACCATACTACGGTAATTTGTTTGGTAGTTACATTTTGCCCGAATTTGGATTGTTTTTGGGAACTGTATTATTTATTTAGTAGGTTAAAATCGAATAGAACAAATTATTTATTCAAAATAAGGATGGTACAAGATAGAACATATCGTTATGATGATGCTTTTAAGGCTAAAGCGAGAGCTCATCAATTTGCTTTTCGTGAGAATATTCTAAACGATTACTATGAGGAAAAATATCCACAAGTCATACTTAGTCCAAGTGGAGCTCGACAAGGTTTGATATTTTGTTCTACATACCGGGATTTGATACTGAAGAAGGTTAAGAAATTTGGTACATCTGCTTTGTTTTCAAATATGTTACGCAGTGAACACATTCCTTATAACCTATTTGTTCCGATGGAAGAAGATTTGGAGGATGCTAAACTGTTATTTAATGAAATCATTGGTGGTGGCATTTTAAAGATTACTCATATTAATATTGAATTTGCAGGGTATGCTGATAAATCAATGTATCTGAATGATGGTACTTCATTTGATGCATATATTGAATACTTGGATGAACGTAATCAAAAAGGAGCCATTGGAATTGAAGTTAAATACACAGAAAATGGTTATCCTATAGGAGAAAAAGAAGAAAAAGACATAAAAAGGGCTGATGGTTTGTATAGGCAAATGACGAATAAATCGGGTTATTTTATTCCAGATTTAGATATTTGCATGTTTCTTAAAGCTCATCATCTGAGACAGATATGGCGTAATCATCTGTTGGGTTATTCTATGGTTGATAGAGGAGATATACAACGGTTCCATCATATACATCTCTACCCTCTGGATAATACGCATTTTCATCAATATGCGCTGCCAGAATATAAATTGTTGCTTACTTCAAAAGGAAAGGAAAGTTTTATAGATTTGACTTATGAGCGTTTATTTGAAATGATGAGTAAATACTTTTCTTCT
>OMDD01000440.1_pt1 | contig 21421 bp, 16 predicted proteins | sample 1674331 | NCBI WGS metagenome assembly OMDD01 (sample SAMEA103958164, study PRJEB25191) | human gut metagenome | biome: human-associated habitat [ENVO:00009003]; feature: intestine environment [ENVO:2100002]; material: feces | place: Germany | collected 2013/2015
GCCTAACATTCTGTTAGAGTTCATAGCTGTAAGATTGTGTTGTACTACCATAATAATTTACCTCCTTGTATTACTGCCCAATTCCTTTTGCGGCAGTGTGCGTATCTGTATTGTTATTGAGAAATCCTTTTCTCCCAGATACTTGTTGTTAGTTTTTATAGTAACCGGAGTAGGAGCTTCCCTGTCGGGCCCTGACAGAGCCGCTCTTCCTCCGGTTATTACCGTATGAAATTATTTGTCCGCATTTCCCTTTGTGATGATCACGTTGGATTTTTTGCGATACTTCTCCGGGTGCTCTTCTTCCGCATAATATTTAGGAAGCTTCGCTCTCTCCTCCGGATCTGTGATCTGGTTCTCTAATACCGTGCTTCGCACGATGTTCACCTCTTTCGGTGCATCGATCATGATGCGGAGATGATTCTTGGTTCCTCCCAGGAACACGATCTTGATATTGTCATTGATCATCAGGTATTCTTCCGGACTAACGGTCAGACGCAGCATAATTGATAACCTCCCTGTTTTTATTCAGCCTTCCTTGCCTGCTGGTTTGCACTGATGCAACATTTTATTATGGAATGTTGCATTTTGTCTTGCACTACATATTTCGGCTGACCATGGGAAAACTTTAGCCTTTTTTATAAAAATCGTTAATGCGTTATTTTCATATCACTATAGCAATTACAGAAGCCGCATGTCATAGCTGTATGTCACGAAATACGGCATCTTTGTCATCCTGTTCAATTCCCAGATAATGTTTTGTGATCTGAAAAGAAGAATGATTGTAGATTTCCATCAGCAATGCGGGTGGTGTTCCCATTTTCCATGCATGGTAGCCGAAGGTCTTCCGCAGGGAATGGCACCGGATCACATCTTCGATCCCTACGGCTTCTGCAGCCTTACGGACAATGCGGTAGGCCTGGTATCGGGAGAGCGGGGAATCAGCTTTTCTGGGACTGGGGAAGAGGTAGTCTGTGTCGGCTATGGAAGTCTGTGTTTTTCGGTAGGACAGTAATGTTTCCTGAAGTTCTCTGTTGATCAGGATTCTGGTTTCTTTTTCCGTTTTTTTCTCCGTGATCAGGAGATGGGTGTAAAAGCGGCTGTGTTCTGTGCAATAGACATCTCCCCAGGTGAGATGAAGGATGTCGTTGATGCGGAGAGCGGTGTTCAGACCGATCAGGATGAGAGTGTAATTCCGGGAGTTGGGCTGTTTGGTAAGGTAGTACTCTTTGAAATCGTGTAGAAGCTGTTTGCTGCGGATAGGTTGTGTCGTGCTCATAATGGCCTCCTTGATGGAATAAATGAATTAGGAAAATGCAACATTCCATAATAGAATGTTGCATTTTCTATTTTAATCTATTCATTTCTGTGGTATTCTTTTAAAGACTGCATATCGCTTTTTTTCGACAAATATTTCTCTTTTATTGAAACATATACAGTCAGAATCAGGAGTACACATGAAAAGCTTTATATGTCAAATATTCTATAAGCAGCGGGCGGCATTCGAGCAAAGCTGCGCTTCCAGGGGCAAAGAGTATCCTCTTCCGGAAGACGTTTTCCTACAATCGGATATTTTCTATGACGAGAAGCATGTTCCGGCACATCGTCTGGATGTCTACCGTCCCAGGGGACGGAACGGAGAGATTCTTCCGGTCATCGTCAACGTACATGGCGGAGGCCTCCTCATGGGGAACAAGGAGTTCAACCGTCCCTTTTGTGCCTCCCTTTGTGAGGCGGGGTATTTGGTATTCAGCATGGAGTACCGGCTGATACCGGACTGTCTTTTCTATGACCAGTTGGCTGATCTGCATCTGGCACTGGATTTTATCCGGGATCATCTGACGGAATACGGCGGTGACATTTCCCACATATATGCCTGCGGCGACAGCGGCGGTGCCTGTCTGCTGACTTATGGAATCGCCATGCAGCGAAGCACTGCACTGGCACAGGCTGCCGGAGTAACCCCTTCTGACCTGCCAGTCCGGGCACTTGGCCTGGTCAGCGGAATGTTCTATACGAACCGCCTGGATCAGATCGGACTTTTCCTCCCCAGATATCTCTACGGCCGGCATTATAAAAAAAGTGCTTTTGCCCCCTATGTATCTCCGGAGCACCCGGACATCGTGACCAGCCTGCCACCCAGTCTCCTGATCACCAGTGACAACGATAATCTTCAGAGTTATACTCTGAATTTTGAAAAGGCTCTGCGCAGACATCAGATGCCCCATAAACTGATCAACTACCCGAAGGATCCCCGCCTGACCCATGCGTTCAGCGCTTTTTACCCGGAGCTTCCGGAAAGCAGGGAAGTGATCCACCATTTGATTCATTTTTTTGAACATACCGGAGAGAACTGTAAAGGAGGATATGTATCATGACATACGACGAAAATGTTTTCAAAGAAAAAGCTAATCGGAAAGCCCGTAAGATCTGGATCGTTTTTGCTGTTTTACTGAGTGCCAATTATGGCTCCGACGCGTCCGGGGGATTATATCCCACCACTTCTTACCTTATTTTTCTGGCATTGTGCTGGCTGCCTCTGATCTTCGGCGAAGTGTTGTTACGTGTAAAAGGCTGGGCAACGGAGCTCTACCGCTACGATCTGGTCATCGGTTACGGCATCTTCTACACTTTTGTCATCTGTACTACTGCTTCCCCAATCGCTTTCACTTACATTCTGCCGGTGACTAGCCTGCTGGTACTATATAAGAACCGGAAATTCATGATCAACTGCGGTATCGCCAATGCCCTGATCATCGTCGGTGCAGCTGTCTATCGCTATATGCTGGGCTTCAACAGCGCTTCCGATATGAAAAATTATCAGCTGCAATTGTCCTGTATCATCCTCTGCTACATCTGCTATGTCATGTCCATCCGTCATCTGAATGAATCCGACGGTGCCATGACCGACAGCATCAGGGCTGACCTGCACAGAGTCGTAACTACTGTAGAACAGGTAAAGTCTTCGAGTAATATCATTCTCGATGGCATCACTGTCGTAAGAGAGCTGGCTTCCGAGAATAAGCATGGCTCCGATATCGTCATGCTGGGTATGAACGAGCTGACTGACAACAACAATATGCTGCAGGATCGTACCACATCATCCACACAGATGACCTCCGATATCCGCGCCCAGGTAGAAAATGTGGTAGCTCTGATCGGAGAAATGATCACGCTCGTCGAAAAAACGCAATCCCATTCCGGCGTCAGCGCAGAAGACCTGAAGAGTCTGGTGAATACCGCTGCTACCATGTCACAGCTGTCTACTGAGCTGGAAAATGTTCTGGAGAATTTCCGTCAGGAATTCGAAATGGTAAAACAGGAGACCGGTACCATAGAGAAGATCACGAATCAGACAAATCTGCTGGCATTAAATGCTTCCATCGAAGCTGCCAGAGCCGGAGAAGCCGGCAAGGGCTTCGCTGTTGTGGCAGATCAGATCCGTACCTTAAGCACCGAGACCCACGCTTCCTCTGATCAGATCAGGGATGCTCTCTCCCGACTGGATGCTACCTCTGCAAAGATGACCTCTTCCATTGAAGAGACATTAAAGCTGATCCAGATCACTCTGGAAAAAGTAACGCAGACCGGAGATAACGTAAATCAGATTGCTTCTGATTCCGTGCAGCTGGGCAATCACATTCAGGTTGTAGATAATGCCATTAAAGAAGTAGAGAACTCCAACACCCAGCTGGTATCCAACATGGAGCAGGTATCTAACATCGTGGATACCATCACAACCTGTATCACACACTCCAGCCGGACCAGTGAACGGATGCTCAGCAAGTATCAGGAAACAGCAGACAATATCAATACCATCGAAGATGTCATGGAGAACATGATGTGTGATCTGGGTATCGGTGGTTTCATGGGTATTGAAGACATCAAGCCCGGAATGAAGATTGACTTACAGCTGGTCGGTCAGGAGGATGTCCAATATCTTGGGGAACTGATCGAGCAGCTTCCGGAGGGACTGCTGGTATCCTGTCAGAAGAAGCTGACCGTTAACGGGTCTGCTTCCTGTATGCTGCAGGTCACCGCAGGTAATATCCTGTACTGTTGGGACAAAGCCACCATTTCTCCTGCTCCCGAAAGCGGTGAACATGCTTTCAGGATTACCATTACTACCAGACCCAGGATCAACAATAGACGCAAATACCCTCGTATGGATCTGAATAATACCTGTACTATTAAGTTCAAAAATTCCGATACGGAATATGCGGCTACCATGGAAAATATCAGTGCCAACGGATTCGCTTTCCTGGCTACAGACAAGATATTCACTCAAAGCAAAAATGCAGAAGTCATTATCACGATCCATGATTTTGCTCTGCCGAATCATAATGAGCTGGAAGGTCGCATCATCCGCTGTTCCGACGACAACGGACTGTATATCGTCGGATGCCAGATGCCGGAGGATAATTTCTATATCCTGGAATATGTAGAAAATAACTTAAATAAATAGAATTCCTGTATAAAACCAAGGCACCAAAAATGCCCATTCATATTCAAATGAATGGGCATTTTTAATGTTGTTCTTTACGGTTTCAATAGCCGGGCGATCAGACCCTCGACCTCCTGGAGCTGTTCTTTTGTGCTCTCTTTGTGGCTTTCCTTGCGGTATTTTGACGGAGACATGCCCTTCATGGCATGGAACGCCTTGGTAAATACCAGCGCATCACTATACCCACAGGACAGGGCAATACTCTCAATCGGATAATTGGTGGATTCCAGCAGCTCTCTCGCCTTGGTGATACGGAAGGTGGTAAGGAACTGCTGAGGCGACATTCCCAGATAATTCTGGAACAATGTATATAAATAACTACGGTTGATACACACATAATCCGCTACATCCGTGACCTTGATAGGGTTACAGTAGTTACTCTGGATAAAAGATACCGCTTTTTTCACATACTGGTTCCCCTTATCCTCTTCCTCTCTGGCTACCACACCGGCGCTGTCCGCGATCACAGACAGGAATACTCCCAGCAGTCCGTTCCGGCGCAGATCATCCGCAATTCCAAAGGTATTGTGTTCCATCATATCACGGACAATCGAATACAGCTCCTCTGATTTATCACAGGAAAAAATAGGATGCCTGTCTGACAGTCCCATGCTATGTAAATACTCTTCCGCGCGGCTCCCGGCAAATCCCACCCACAGATAACTCCAGGGGTCCTTCGCATCCGCCTGATAGAAAGCCAGTTCGTTGGGCTGGATCAGAAATCCGTACCCTGCTTCCAGCCGGTATTCCTTGTCATGGAACCGGAAATGCCCCTTGCCGCTTAAGACATAGTGGATCAGGTAGTGCGGCTTGGATGCCGGTCCGAAGCTGTGCAGTGCTTCCGTCTGAGAGCACCCGCAGCAATTCACATACAGACTTCCTGTTTTGTCATTGATAAAGTCCAGCTTAAATGCTTTTTCCATGGCAATTCCTATCCTTTCCCATCGGTCAATTCACTATAATCCCGCCGTCCTCATCAAACGCCACACAAAAAGCACTGCTGTATTCGTTCATACGCTGCAGGATCCTCTGCTTATCCTCCCCCGTTGCCGGCGTCGGTCGGAAATCATTCCTTGTTTTGACAGAACTTACCATACAGGGAATGATCCGGGCGTTCTGATCCTCCACCTTTTCCCCGTTCTCAAAAGTAAAGGTCTGCTGGAAGATCATGGTGTCCTTGTCCTCCGGATTCCGGTTGGCTCCGAAGCAGAAATTTGCCAGACTGTAGATAATATATCTGCCCTTGTATTCCTCGATTCCCTGCAGGACATGGGGATGATGACCGATGACCAGATCCACACCCCAGTCAATGCATTTCCTGCCAAGCTGCTGCTGATAATTTTCCGGATAATTGTCTTTTTCGATACCCCAGTGACAACAGGCGAGGATCAGATCCACGTTCTGTTCCCGCAAGACCTCGATATTATTCTGAATCAGTTTCTCCGCCTGTGCGCCCCATTCCACTTCATTGACGGAGATAATGCCGATCTTCAGATTCCGCTCTCCGCCGTGGGCTGCCGCACTGTCCGGGATCTCATAGATGCCTACATTTTTATCATAGGCATAGACAATGCCCTCCTGCTCTAATGCCGCCACTGTATCCCGGCTGCCCTGTTCTCCGTAGTCCAGTCGATGATTGTTCGCAAAGCTGACGGCTTCGATATCCCCCAAAGTCAGTAGATGGGCATATGCCGGATCTCCCTTGATGCAGTAGGTCTGCCCCTCCCGCATCTGTTCCGATGTGGTCAGCGGCCCTTCGAGATTCACGATGGTCATATCATCCGCCTCGAAAATATCTCTCACATTCTCGAAAAAATATCCCTCATCCTCCGCCTGATCGTACACCTGGCGGAAGGAATAGCTGTAATCCTGTTCCTGATGATTGCCCAAAGTCACATCCCCTGCCGCGGAGATCGTGATCGTGCAGCGTTCCCCCATCAAAGTATCCGAAGCTCCGGACTGTCCCGATTCCGGCAATGCAGTATTGTCACCGCCCTTCCCACCTGGCAGAACGATCTCCCCGATATTATCCCCGGGCTGATCGTCCTGCGGTCCGGTATGGTAACCACCGATCGGCTGCGCCAGTTCTTCCACCCCGGGAATACAGACCTGCTGTGTCAGATCATCCCCACAGCCGCTAAACGCTATTACACTGACCGCACAAACCAGTGCCACAAACCGCTTTTTCCTCTGCCCCATAAACACTCTCCCTCTGTTACAAAGAAATCCCTTAGCCCTCTCCTAAATCAGTCTTAATTTTCAGAAGCCGCTGTCGCAGTGCTGTCTCCCGTTCCATACAGATTCTCCTGCAGGAATTTCTTATTTGCCTCGAAATCCACCTCCAGCACGGACATTTTACGATGGGTCGCATCCTTATACGTGCCTTCAATGGGAATACTGTTCTGTATAATATCGTATGTCAGAATCTTCGGTGCCATGAGGCTTAACCGGTAACACTCTGTCTGGGTCAGGTTCGTGGTCAGATTCGGCATCAGACCGTCAATCAGACCCTTCGGATTCGTGAGTACACCCTTAGGCAGCTTATGAATGACCTCTGTCAGCACTTTTCTCTGTCGCTCGGTTCTGCCGAAATCCGTACCGATATAACGGTTTCTGCAATATGCCAGCGCCTGAGGACCGTTCAGATGCACCATACCTCCGGACAGGTCATCGAAATAGTCCGTTCCCTCCGGTCTGCCCAGCAGGATATTATATTCTACCAGGTAGCCGTTCACGTATTCCACTTCTTTACCGGTCAGCTCCAGATCCACGCCGCCCACGGCATCTACCAGATTTGCAAATGCCTCAAAATTCACCAGCACATAGCGGCTGATATGAATGTCAAAATTCTGCTCGATGGTCTCCATCAGCAGTTCTGCACCGCCGTAGGAATATGCCGCATTCAGACGATTGTCCTTATATCCCGGTATCTCTACATACATGTCACGGAGCAGAGATGTCATATATATCTTTTTCGTCTTGTTGCTGATAGACAGGAGGATCATGGCATCGGATCTGCCATCCTCCCCGTTCTCACGGGAATCGTTACCGATCAGGAGAATATTCGTGACGCCTTCTTCCTTCATGGGAGAGCTTGCCACGGATTCGATCTCTTCATAATTCATCTCGGCATAGACCTTGCCCACCAGGACGTACAACCCTGCTGCCAGAAATACGAGGATCAGCGCCACTGCGATCAGGAAGCGCTTGAAGCCGGATTTTTTCTTTTTTCTGCCGCTCCCGGCTTCCTTTTTGTTTCCTTTTCTGCTCTTCTTATCCGTTTTCGTGTCTATCTCCTCACGCTTCCCTGCTTTTCTTCCGGAGCGATTTTTTTCTCTGTGATCTTCGTAGTCCTCGTATTCGTCCGCATAGTCCTCCCTTCTGCTACGCCGAGGTCTATCAGATGCCGCCTGTCTGCGACGATCTGCATTACTGTTACTACGGCCACCACTATTACGATTCTCTGAAGTCTTACGCGTCGTCTCTCTGCGAGCCGCCTGTCTCTTACGATACGCGGGATCATCCCAATCCTCCGCGTAATCATCCGCTCTTGCTCGTCTTCCGGATCCGATCACATCCAGTTCCTCCTCATCCTCGTCATTCTCAGTCATGTCAAACATCTGTGGAGCCGGACGCTCTGCTGTCCGCCTTCCGGTCCCGGACTTCCCACTGCCGGAGCCGGACGTCTGCATTTCCTGCATCTCCTGCTGTAAAAAGGCTTCCAGACCTTTTTGTATATCTTCCATCTCCTGAATGGAGTCTCGCTCTCTGTCACTCATGTTGTACCTCATTTCCACATACCGGCACCGGTACGTTCCTTAAGTCTATTTCCTATTCGTCTCCTAGGATACCACACTCCTTTGTATTTGTCGCGGCAGAAATCCTTAATATTTGCTTAAATGTTGTCCGGCATTTTTTAAGACACACTTTCTATGGCAATAAAAAGAGACTATCTACGGCAGCTATAAGTATTTCTCTTATATGCTTTCCACAGACAGTCTCTGCTTTTTTGTTACCTGATATTGCTTTATTTATGAGCAATTCTCGCATCTATGTAATTCTTCAGAGATTCCACAGTCTCCTCCACACCCAGCCTGCTGCTGTTGATGGACAGATCGTAGTTCCGGGAGTCGCCCCATTTTACCTTACAATGGCTGTTGTGGTAAGATTTTCTGCGACGATCCTTCTCGATCATACGCTCCTCCGCATGTCTCGCATCCAGCTCATAGATCTGCATAATACGCTCGATCTTGGCTTCTTTGTCTCCTAATACGAAGATGGAGATCAGATTCGGATTATCCTTCAGCACGATCTCGGAACAGCGTCCTACGATCACAAAGGATTCTCCTGCCTCTGCCTTTTTCTTGATATAGTCAAACTGCATTCTCGCCACATTATCTGCCGGAGAGCTGTTCATTCCCATCACGCTTCTGTACAGGAATTTGTTACGTCTCTTTTCATCGAACTCTGCCAGCTCCTTGCTGCTCACATTCATGCTTGCAGCCACCTCGTCTAACAGGTTATGATCGTACATTGGCAGCTTGTAATATTCTGCCAGCTTCTGTGCGATCTCATGTCCGCCGCTGCCGTACTCACGGCTGACGGAGATAATCAGTTGTTCACTCATGAGTCTGCCCTCCTTATCGTCCTACAGATATCTCGCATAGATCATTACCATGGAGATTACTATTACTATTATAGTCGCAGGAGCCATAACTTTGCAATATTTTCCCCACTTAATCATATGACCTGCCTTTGCCGCGGTAGCGATACCCACGACATTTGCAGATGCACCGATAGGAGTTGCGCTTCCACCGATATCGGTTCCCATGGCTAACGCCCATGCCAGGATAGAGAGATCCACACCCTGGGCCGCGGACAGACTGCTGATGATAGGGATCATCGTCGCCGCAAAAGGAATATTATCCACGAACGCGCTGGCGATTGCGGAGATCCACAAAATAATCGCGATCATCAGCATCAGATTACCATTACTGATGTCACCGATGAAGTTCGCCATGACTTTCAGGATACCTGTCTGCTCCAGACCGCCTACCACCATGAACAATCCGATGAAGAACAGCAGCGTCTTATAATCGATCTGTTTGATCAGCTTCAGCGCATCTCTGCCTGCGGCGATCAGCGTCACGATAGTGATAAACACGCCGATGCAGGATACGGTCAGACCGGTCTGTGCATGGGTTACCAGCAATGCTACTGCACACAGGAAAATAACGGTACTGATAATGAATCCCTTTTTATCGGTAATCGCCTCGGAAGGATCCGGGTAAGTCTGATTGCTGCCGGCTGCTGCCGCCTCGCTGGCACGCAGCTCCTTGTGGAATACCAGGTAAAAATACAATACAACTACGACCAGGGAAATACCTGCGATCAGACCGGTATTGGTCAGGAAATCCGTGAAGGAATATCCCAGGGAAGTACCGATGATGATGTTGGGGGGATCTCCACACATGGTAGCGGATCCGCCCAGATTCGCACAGAATACCTCTGCCAGGATCATAGGCACCGGATTGAATTTCAACAGCTGTGACAGTTCAATCGTGACTGCTGCCAGGAACAGAATTACGGTGATACTGTCAATGAACATTGCCAGAATACCGGATAATACCATAAAAGTCACGAACAGCGGCACTACCTTATACTTAACCATCTTTGCAAGGCGCATGCAGAGCCAGCGGAAAAATCCGACTCTCGCCATTCCCTCTACCATGATCATCATTCCCGCTACGAATACGATCGTCTCCCAGTTAATGCCGCTGGAAGTCTCCGCGGACTGTCCCGCCGTATACCAGAAATGACTTGTAAAAAAGCTGCCTAAATTCAAGGTCTCCCACACTGCACCCATACTGTGCATTCCCAGTCCGAATACCAGCACCAGCGTCAGCAGACCGCAGCCTAGTGTAATAACGTGTCTCTCCCATACTTCCAGAACGATCAGGACAAACATTGCTATAAATATAACTACTGCAAGTATCTGTGCTATCACTTTTCCTGCCTCCTCGTTAGTTTTTCTTATAAACGTACAAGAGTAGATTGTATCTGAAAAAGCAGGGGAAGTCAATCATTCTTTGGGAGGCTATGCATAAATATTCCGTTAAAGTTTTCCGGATCATTCATTCCGGAAGCTTTCGATATCGTTCTTACCCACATAGCGTAAGAACATGCGGCGCATGTCGATACCGCTCTCTCCGAAATATAATTTCATGTATTTCTCACCGTCCTGACGAATGGGCAGTGTTACAACACGTTCCATGGTCTGACCTTCCGTGCCGTTAAGGGTCACGGTCTGTTGTAATGTATTGTTCAGGAACACGGAGATCGGCAGCTGCGCCAGTTCTCCTAACGCAGAACTCATCCGGAATACCAGTTCATATCTTCCGATCCTGGAGAAATGCAACTGGTATACCGCACTTGTGCCCTTCTTCGTGGACAGCTTCTCCAACGGAAGGTCTATGTCCTCTAAAAGCTTCGGTTCCGGAAGTTCCAGACGCGCCAGCACCTGTCCGCTGTCTCCTGCGCCCTCGGTGCTTATCGGATTGTGAAGCTCCGTGCATTCCTCTTCCTCTCTGTCCAGAAACCGTTCCATAGCAACGGAACGTAACAGGAAACCACAGATATTTGCCACATTCCGTGTAAGCTGTGCTCTGGTCAGTCTGCCATCTGCCAACCCTTCCGCGGTATTGTCCCCCGCGGAGTTGGATGCCGCATCCGCTACGACCATATAGATATCGTTCTGTGCCCGCACCATGGGAATCGTCTGTCTGCCAGAGCCGGGCTCACCCTCCTCGTTGATCTTTGCCCACCAGTCAGTCATCACAATGCCCTGATATCCCCATTCCTTACGGAGAATAGTCGTCAGGAGATCATAATTGCCCGCTGTCCACAGTCCGTTCACCGGACCGTAAGTGGACATGATACTATAAGCGCCGCCCTGTTTCACCGCGATCTCAAAGCCCCTCAGATAGATCTCCCGCAGTGCTCTCTCCGATACAATGCTGTTGGCATCATGACGCTTGAATTCCTGATTGTTACATGCAAAATGCTTGATGGTGCCGGTGACACCGTATTTTCCCATGCCGGTCAGCTGTGCTGCTGCCATGATACCGGTGAGATACGGGTCTTCCGAAAAATACTCAAAGTTACGACCGTTCAATGGATTCCTGTGGATATTGATGCCGGGTCCTAAAAGCGTATCGATCTTGTTCTTCCGAAGCTCCATGCCCTCCATCTCATACAGCTCCTCCACCAGCTCCGGATCAAAGGTGCAGGCAAGCAAGGTGCCGTTAGGCAGGGCATATGCCATGGTGCCGCAGTCCATACGGATACCGGAGGGTCCGTCCGAACAGCAGGCTATGGGAATCCCAAATCTCTTCAGACCTTCTGTCACTCCACCGAAGGCTGCTGCCGTACCCGGAGTCACTTTCGGGGAACACATGCCCTCTCCGCGGGTCATACAGATCAGGTCTTCGTCCGACAATTGTGTCAGAAACTGTTCCAATGTGATTTTTCCATCCGATACATCCGCCAGCTTCCAGCCACGGTCTCCCGCATACTCACTCTGCGTAGGTCTCTCCTTAAGAATCCTGTCCGCCAGATCTATCGTTCGTAAAGGTACATCTTCCCAGTTTGCAATGGCATGATCCTTTTCCTCGAAAAAGAAAGGTTTCAGGCGCTTAAACTCCTGTACCGGTGCCATTGCCTCCGTCACCATCCGCACTACCCGAAGCTCTGTCAGGGTCGCCTTGCCAGCCTCTACCGCACTTCGCACATCGGTTCCGGCATAGAAGATATAGTCTCCCTCTTCCAGTACATAGCAGGATTTATGTCCGGTGACACCACTGTCATCATAGGAAGCATACTCCGTCAGCTCTGTTTTCAGCAGCAGTTCTTCTGTCTCACCCGGCTTCAGTTCTTCTGTCTTCGCAAATGCAGCCAGCTGGCGCAGAGGCTTTCCTAATTTCCCCTGAGGTGCTTCCAGATACAGCTGCACAGTCTCTCTGCCGGATACTCCCCCGACATTGGTTACTTTTGCAACTGCCGTGACTGCCATGCCCTGTACTGAGAATCCCAGGATCTCTGTCTGGAACTTCGTATAAGATAATCCAAATCCGAAAGGATATTTCACCTTATCTTTCGCAAAGGTCTCAAAATAACGATATCCTACATAAATATCCTCGGTATAGAAATTCTCCACCGGATCTCCGAAATTTTCCGTGGAAGGATAATCTTCAATATCTTCTGCAATCGTGTCACTTAATTTACCACTGGGATTTACTTTGCCGGTCAGAACGTCTACACAGGCCCTGCCACCCTCCTGACCTCCCTGCCAGATATAGAGTACTGCCTGCGGCTGATACCGGTCTACCCATTTCATATCTATAATATTACCGACATTCAGTACCACGATCGTATGCTCAAAAGCATGACATACATTACGAAGGAGCTCCTCCTCCAATGCTGTCAGCAGATAGCTTCCCTCCGCCGCACTGTTATCCTTATCTTCCCCGGCAGTACGCCCGATGACCACGATCGCTGCATCCGATTGTTCAGCTGCCCGCACCGCCAGTTCTTCATCTACGGGCATCTCCTCCTGATTCCAGGGTTCCATGGCCCAGCCTTCTCCCACATCAAAGGGATGCTCCTTCAGCCACTCACGGTACACCTGCTCCAGCGCTTCGTTTACCTGTATGGTTCCATCTTCTTTCAGGCTGTCAATGATATTCGTGACATAAGGAGCATTAACCATGCCGCCGGAGCCTGTGCCGCTCTTGTAATGCTCAAACTGTGTTCTTCCGAATACAGATACTCTCTGTCCCCTGCGTAACGGTAAGGTATCCTCTTCATTCCGCAGCAGCACACTTCCTTCTGCCGCCACGCGTCTTGCCAGCTCCGCATACTTCTGATAATCCAGTGTATATTTCATTCGTTCAATGACTCCTTCCTGCAAACAACCTGTTATTGTTGACATCATTATACCGAAAGGAAGAAGTTTTCTCAATAGAAAAAGACACTGGAGAAAGTCTCCAGTGTGCTCAGAAGATAAGCCGGACTACAAATTCCTCGTCTTCCATCCGGAACTGATACTGTCCGTTGAGTTTTTCCACATAGTATACGATACTCCGAACCCCCAGACCATGTCCGGAACGCTCTGTGACCGGAATTCCATCCGTGAATACCGGCATTATCTGCACCGGATTTTTCACCATGAGCAGCAGATGCCCTGCCTTCTCCGACAGAGACAGCTCAATCCTTCGTCTGCTCTCCGGCAGCTCCTGTACCGCATGCATGGCATTTTCCAGTACATTCGACAGGATCGCACAGAACATCATTTCCGAACAGGGGAGCTTCTCTCCGATCGTGACCTGTGTATCCCAGGGAATTTTCTGCTCCTCAAATCGGGTATTATATGTAGATAGCACCGAATTCACCATTTCGTTCCTACAATATGCCTTAATGACAGTATCATCATAGGTCTGGCTGACCTCATTGAGATATTCCAGCGCTTTTTCACAATCTCCCTGCTGGATCAGAGTCCTCAGGACGGCCATATGATGTCTCGTATCATGCCGCAGGATTGACATCTTTTTCTCGCTTTTCCTTGTATTGTCCATCTCCGCCTGAAAAGAATTCATCTGCATACGGATCAGCTCATTATACTGCTCTGCCTTGCTCTTCATCTCGTATTCCCGGAAATACACCAGCAAAAAAATCAGATACGACAGACAGATGGCAAATCCGAGAAATTCCGGCACCGCCCTGTTGCCGGTATAAAGCAGACCGGAAAACTTCGTCGTGGCATAGTCAAAAATATAATACACCAGCGGCAGACTTCCGATCAGCAGTAATTCCCGATTCGTCTTGGTCAACAGCATCGCCGTCGTCTGGCAGACATAGCGGCACAATACCCAGAATACCACCAGCGTCACCACGATACGGCAGGCGTAATAGCACCACTCTTTTCCTGTTACCGACAGTACGAACAACCCCATCCAGTTACTGCACTGGCAGCACAAATAGGCAGTGAAGATAGAGATCAGGGACGGTAATATTCTGAATTTATAATAGAGCACCAGCATCAGCAATAGCGGCACGTGAACGATCAGTGGGTATATCTGATCCACCATCTCCGGACCCAGCACAGATACGCAGACCATATATAAGCCCCCGGAAATCACTGCCAATAGCAACAACTTCCCTACATTCGTTTTGTCCTTCTTCACACCCAGAAAAAAAGCCGACAGGAAGATGCCGAACAGCATAGTCGTAATATTATGTGTATATGTCAGAATCCTAAGTATCATAGAGTACCTTCATTTTATCCGTGATTCCCTAAAAGGTACTCACGGTTTTTGCAATGTGATCATTCATTCCCACCGACAGAACTTTCTGACGACGCGATTCTAAATATTATCATATGTATTTTTTGTATGTATTTCAAGTATCGTTTTATCATCTTTTTATAAAATCACCCCGGACATTGGATTTCAGATCTAGTGCCCGAGGCAATGTATTTGTTTCTCATTTTTATAACTTTTCTATTACTTCACAGGCATATTCAGCTACCAGCCGACATGGATCCGGTCCGGCATGGTGATCAAATTGCCGTTTAGCTTCGGAATAGTAGTGCCGTCAGCAATTTTCGTATTAACTATTGAGATGCTTCCTTTTAATACTCTAACACATAGGTTGCGGTTTCCGTAATCAGGAAACATACCTGTCCATTTACCGTAGAAATGGTTTTTGCAATCCGAATTTTATTGTTATTGGCATCTACTTTATAAACTGTTACTTCTCCGGATTTTACAGGTACTGTGGTATGGAATACGACGGTTGCACCCAATGCCTGTTTGTGTGTAAATTCAATGGTTCTGGTATGTCCTGTGATAGTATCCTTATGATCAAAGCTGGTTTCCTTGTAACCGGATAAATCATTCTTTGCAAGGAAAGTTACCGCATCGGAACTGCCGATAAACACATGCAGGCCTCTGAGAGAAGACGAGGATACTGCCTTTACCGTTGTTACTGGAATTGTTTTATCAACGGTGCTTGCATCTACGTGGAGCAGATCCTGATTGGCTCCGGATACGCTTTGCTGTTTCTCTTTGGTCTGTGTAGAAATTGCTTTCGTGATCGCATCCCAGCCGGTGATCTGTTCTCCCGCAAGGTTCGTGGTGGTCAATACCGGTGCCGGTGCTTCGGATGCAGGAGAAGTATTACTTGTATTTCCAGTAGTCGGCGCCGGGGTGGTGGAAGGAGTCGGGTTAGAAGGGGTTACAGTGCTTGGATCTTTTAAAACATAATATATATTCTCCTTCATCAGTTCAGACAATATTGTCTCACTCAGATAGTAACCCACACTTATTCCTTTTGAGTTTTTTGAGCACCTTAAGTAACATAAATCGCCAAACCGATCATAACATCTTCCGAAAATACCCGTACCTTCATCTTTTGGAAACGGATGTCGTCCATAATATGTACTCATGAATTTTCGTGCAGCATCATTGCTAAAAACCGGCAGGTTGGCACTTTCTAAATCACTTATTGTGGTTGCTCTGACCCAGGTCTTACTATCTTCTGCCTGCTGTTCCAGCCATTTTGCACAAAGATTTGTATTTTTATTATACTCGGTATATTGTGATATATCCTTGTTTTCTATTTCAACATTAAACCAGCCTGCAAATATATAACCATCTCGGGTAGGTGTCGGTAAATCAACAAGTAATCCTGCTGCCGTTTTAACAGTGCTGTCAGTTGCCAGGTTTCCCCCATTAATATCAAAGGTCACTGTGCATTGCGGATAAAAATAGAATTTATTATTTTCGTCCGACACTAATTCAGATGAAGAGAATCTAACCACATCATATTTGGCTGCTTCGAACTGTTTATATTCCCTCGTTAAACATAAATATTCATTTGCCTTCTTGCCTATAATATAATAGTTCTTAAAGTCTGTATTAGATGGCTTCAATTCGGTTCTATAATATGTAGTTTGAACCTTGTCGGCAAAAGCGTTTATTTCGTCCTCATTCCATGCCTCCATATCCACTAAGTTGCTGTCTAAGCTACCCTTGTTAGCTTCCGTCACCTCTGTCCAGTACACAGTTCCATTTTCTTCTGCTTTTACTGATACTCCCGGCACTATACTTACTACCAATGCAATAGCAAGCGTCAAGCAAAGTATCTTTCCTATAAGCTTTGACTTTTTCATAAGATTTTTCCTCTCTTTCCTTTGTACTTATGATCTATTACTTTAAGTCACATTATAATACCCTTCTCTAAATACTTATGCGAATGTACATGAATCGACCCGGATATGACATCAATCGACCGAGGCAGAAAGAGGGCCGGGGCTGGTTCCAGACTTTTTTCCGTTCTCTCATCACAGACCTTGAATTCCATGATAAAAGCGTCCAGCATCAGACTTAAATACTCTCTTTTCCAAGAAATAAATCAATTGCATTTATATGGTGCACACCCTCTTGCTGGTCACGATATTTATCCAGCGATATAATATATCTCGGATATCCGTCTCTAATATCTCTAAATGGTCTATATTCTCTTTCTTTAATGCGTTCTGTAGCCTTTTCATCTTCTCCATGCAACGTATATGCAACTTGAACATACGCATAATTCTGCTTTTTATCCCTTACAATAAAATCACATTCTAATTTTCCGATTTTCCCGATACTTATTTGATAATCATGACTTGCTAAATACAGATATACGATGTTTTCCAAAGATGGTCCAAAACTAAATCTATTATCCGTGTTCATTGCAAAATAAATTGCCATGTCTGCAAGATAAAATTTCTGATCTCTTTGTAAGGCCTTCTTACTTTTCAGGTCAAACCTATTACACTCATATACTATTTTTGCTTTTTTTAAATCCTCAATATATCCTCGGACGGTGGAAGGTTTTGTCGAAAATCCCTCATTTTTTAAACACTCCAAAAGATTTGTTATCGAAAAAGGTGCTGAATAATTGTTCAGCAAAAACGATTGTACTCTTTCATATACCGAGATGTTAGAGATTCTTTTTCTCGTTTTTACATCCTTTTCAAAAATTTCTTCTATAATCCCTCTTGTATATGTCTGTCTTGTATTCACATCCGGAAATTCCAAAGTCTTAGGAAATCCACCATTTAAAATATATTCGTTAAATTCTACATCCATATCCGAATCTATTTTTAGATCATTAAATGCCTTTTCATGGTACTGTTTTTGCATTTTTTTGTTTTTTAGTACCTTTAAAATGCATTAATTATGTCTGCTTACATTATTACAATTGTAAATAAAAAAATGCCGTAGATTTCAGCATTTTATACTGAAATCTACGGATCAACTTATAGTAAGTTCATAGATGCTTTTTACAGCTTTACTTTTACAAAATCATGTTCCATGGCGGGAAGCACTTTTTCAATCAGATCCGCCGTCCGCATACGAAGGCTGGAGGTATTGATGCAGGGATGGCACCCGAAATATTCACTGTCCAGCACTTCCTCATCGATCAGCAGCTTCACCTGATGTTCCTTATCGTTCATCAGACCGAGTACACTGACAGAGCCGGGGGTAATATCCAGGAATTTCTCCATGTATTCCGGTTTGGCAAAAGAAAGCCTTGCCGAGCCGATCTGCGCCGACAGATCCTTGGTATGGAACACCTTGGTATCAGGGATCATCAGCAGATAAAATGCGGTCTCCTGACGGTTGCACAGAAACAGATTCTTACAAACCATGGATTCCAGGATCTCATCCACTTCCTTACAGTCCTCCATGGTCATCGCCGGAGCGTGATCCACGCGGTCATATTCCACGCCTAAGCCATCCAGCAGGTCATAGGTACGTATCTCTTTGTCCAGTCTGCCGGTGGTATCGGCAGGTCTTCCTTTTTGCAATACTAATGTCATTGTCTTTTCCCCTTTGTTGTCTAATAACCGATGGTGTCGTTTACAAGGATCACATGGATCCGGTCCGTATGTCTGGAATATCTCGTGATCAGGAACTGACAGCAGATGGTATCCGGAGACTTACAGTCGAAGCATTTTCCGGTTTCTTTGCAGGGAGTCTTGATGTCGAATCTCTGGGCATTGATAGGTGCAGCCACATTTCGCGCACGCTTCATAGCGCTGTCTAAGTCTGCGCAGACCTTGTTCATGCCGACGATGAAGATTACTTTCCTCGGTCCCTGAGCTATGCAGGAGACACGGTTGGAATTGCCGTCGATATTGACCATGACACCGTCGCTGGTGATGGCATTGGCACTGGACAGGAAGATATCCGCATCGTAAGCTGCCATAAGTCCGGCTCTGGCATCCATCTTAGAGCGGTCGATATAGTGGTAATTGCCTGCTTCCAGAGCGGAGATCAGTCCGATCTCTCCGGCGCTCATGCATCCGCCCATGGCAATGGTGCTTCCCTCCGGGATCAGCTCCAGTGCCTGCTTCAGCGCAGCTTCTTTATCCTCTGCGTAATAACCTGACATGTTGCGGGACTGTAATCCCTTGATGACTGTTTTTGCCAGTTGTTCATTTCTTTTTCTGATCATTTCGTTCATCTCTTTAACCCTCTTGTCTTTCCGTAGCATGCAAGCCTTCCGGTCCTTTAAACCTGTACTTCCGTACACTGTGCAGGCACAATTTGCGCGTGAAAAGTTTATACTGAAAAATCCTTATTGATCCTATTTTATCACTTTTATACTTCTCTGGAAATAGTGTAAAATGTTACATTTGCATCCTCGTCTGCAATGGGAATATTGATCCTGTTGGGATAGGCACTCTCCCGGTTGGTAATATAATTCATTAGGAAAGTATCAGATTCAGAGCAGTTAAAAAGAGAGCAGATTTCTTTGCTGAGTAAATCTGCTCTGAATCTGATACTTTCCTAATGAACTATACCATATCAGGTATAATTTCAATGATTTATAGCATAAATATACCTCATCAGGTATATTATACAAATTTTGCATATTTTTATGCCCGATGAGGTGTAATTTAGTTTCCTATCATTTCATGTATCCAGACCAGCATCTCCCCTTCGCCCCGGTTATTCCAGTACGCATACGGTATTGCACGGACAACTGCGTCTTCATAGGTCAATCCGGCGCTGCTGTATAGTTCTCCGTTCCTGGGTATCAGTCTCCTGCCTTGCAATTCCAGCTCAAGGCATTCTGAAAAATAAGTGGATTTTTTCTTCTGCGCAGCCTTACCGCTGAGATAAATGCACTGCAGCTCTGCACCATTATCAACCTCTTCCAGACAATAAACAATGGGTCCTCTTTTTATTGCCACCTTGCCAACATCTGCGCTGACCCTTGGGTCTGCATGAAGGAATTCAACTGGCATATCAAACTGAATGCTGAGCTCGCTGTCCCTGCAGATCTCCACACACGCATAGCCCTTGCTTACTGTCAGTTCCTGCTCCTTGCCATCGCAGTATAACCGGAAATTTTCTGCATAGCTAGGAATACGGAAATGCAGCCTGACTTTTTCCTTTACTCCCTGAACCTTAACCTTTATATTTCCCTCCCACGGGAACATGGAATCCATGGTGATCTTTACCACATCATTATTGACAGGAATGTACGTCTGGTTTCCAATATACAAATGCGTATAAATATCGGCTCCGTCAACTCCATAGATATACTGTCCAAGAGATGCCAGTGTCCTTGCGATATTCGGAGGACAGCAGGCAACGCCAAACCATTTCTGACGCCTTGCCTTCACATGCGCCCTTGATGTATGCGACATACATTGGCGCGGCTTTATCTCCAGCGGATTCACGTAGAAAAAGCTCTTGCCGTCCTGAGCGATCCCCGCTAGGATATTATTATACAATTCCTGCTCCATCAGCTCTGCATATCGTGAATTCCGTGTTATATTTGCCATCCGCAGACTGAACAGTGCCATGCCGATGGATGCACACGTCTCTGAGTAATTGCTGTCATTTGGAAGGTCATAATCTGTCGTAAATCTCTCAAGGAAGCCTGATGATCCGATTCCTCCTGTGATATACATCCTCTTCTGTGTAATATTTTCCCACAATGCCACACATGCTTCCATCAGCTCCTTATCCTGATATTCCTCCGCCACATCTGCCATTGCCGAATACATATACACTGCCCTGACTGCATGTCCTTCAGCTGTTTTCTGCTCTCTCACCGGTTCATGGGACTGGGAATACGCAGGATCATAATCCTCAAATTCCGGGAAAATCCTTTTGAAATTCTCCTGCTTCCGCTCCTCGAGGAAATAATTCTTCCCCGCTCCCCGGATATCCAGGAAGTACTTCGCCTGTTCCAGGTATTTTTTGTCCTGCGTTACACGGTAGAGCCTAACTAACGCCAGCTCTATCTCCTGGTGTCCCGGATAGCCATGATTCTGTCCCTCCTCCGGACCGAAGGTTCTGCAGATCAGATCAGCAAGCCTTATCATACTGTCAAGGAGCTTTCTTTTCCCGGTTCCTTCATAATAGGCAACTGCCGCCTCTATCATATGTCCTGCTGAATACAGCTCATGTCCCTCACAGAGATTTCTCCATCTCTGTGAAGGTTCTTTAATGATAAAGTAGGTATCCAGATATCCGTCTTCCTGCTGTGCCTGCACGATCACATCAATGGCATCATCCGCAAGCTTTTCCAGCTTTTCATTCTTCTTTTCCGCCAGTGAATACCCTACTGCCTCCAGCCACTTGGCTACATCTGTATCCTGAAATACTGCACCATAAAACTGTCCCTTTTTCAGCCCGGCCGCAATCTTAAAATTCTCAAGGCAATGGCTGGATTCCACCCCCGGAACATTATCATTCATAATATCCCACTGATAGGGAATGATCACATCCTCAACAAGGTCAGTATACTGCTTCCAGAAAGGATCGGTAATATCCATTCGGGACACGATAGATC
>OMDD01000481.1_pt1 | contig 20155 bp, 7 predicted proteins | sample 1674331 | NCBI WGS metagenome assembly OMDD01 (sample SAMEA103958164, study PRJEB25191) | human gut metagenome | biome: human-associated habitat [ENVO:00009003]; feature: intestine environment [ENVO:2100002]; material: feces | place: Germany | collected 2013/2015
TCGCCCGAATTTTTTCGGGCGACAGCACCTCACCTTTGACAAGGGAGGCAAGGATATAGTGCTTTTTGAGGGATAGTGCGGGTTTGGGAGGGTTGGGGTGGGGCGAGGGGTGTGGCAATCCTTCAGTCTTGCGACAGATAAGGTTGAGAGGATATTAAATATACTTGAATCGCTGAGCAAGGCAATTTATGATAAGAAGTAGCCTTGTCGCAATCCAGCTCCATTTGACAAGGGACGGGCATGGATGCCCGAAGTTGAACGCCCAAAGGCTTTGCAAGGACGCAAAGCCAACAGAGCGTTCATAAGCCAAGAATGTGGTGCGGGGCAAGGGATAGTGCGGTTTTTGAGGGTTGGTGTCAGTGCTGTTATACAGATAAGGTCACGAAAATATTAACTCCTTGTCGGTGCGGAAAATGTTTTAGGCAGTGCTTGGCAATATATTTCACTTGACCGGTGGCTGTAGGGCGCCGGTTTTTTGTATTATGTGCCGCATTTATGACCGTTCGTGCCGTTATAACAACCGTTCGTGCCAAAAAGTTGAAATCACAAAGCAAATGAGTTATGATATAATTATAAAATTATAAGGGGGAGAAGTATGCTCATCTGCGTTTACGATACCGCAAACGAGGCGGAGATACTGAAAGCGAAAATAACACAGATCGCAACGGCGGCATATCGAAGAATTGCCTACAGGGTATGTCAGAGGTATGAGAGCTTTGTGAATGAGTGTAAGACGGCTGACCTTATAATCGTGCTTGCCGACGGAGCGGACGGTATGGAGGGCGTTATTGCGGCAAAGAATGCCGACAGGGATACGCCTGTAATATGGCTGTCGGACGATGAGGGATTCGGGGCACAGTCATACAGGCTTGGCTGTACCTATTTCCACAAGAAGCCGATACCGCTTGAAAAGCTGAAGGAGGCACTGCATAAGTGCAGGTGCATGGCATAAGCACGGGTAAATCTACAGGAGGAAAAACATGAAGAAAAAATTTGTACGGCTCATAAGTGCGGTGCTGTCTGCGGCAATGACGTTGACGGCTGTACCGTTATCGGCATTTGCCGAGGGCGAGGCACATACGCATGACGGCGAGAGCAATGTCATCACGACACCGCTTGATTTCAGAGAAAAGACGGCGGACGAAAACGGTGACGGCTGGAGCTGGGTATATGACACAAAGACGCTGACGCTTAACGGAGTGAACATTCAGGCGACAACCGACAGTATGAGCGTCGTAACAGTCCCCGACGGTACGGAGATAGTGCTGAACGGTAACAATACTATCGTACAGACCGATACCGGCAAAAGTGATACATATGTTCTCAGTGCCGTAAATAATAAAGAGGTCAATTGTGACGGCACAATGACGATCAGCGGCGACGGTGTGCTGAATGCAGAGAACCGCTCTACAGACAGTATGGCACGCTCTCTCGGCGGATCAATAATCCTGAACGGCGGTACAGTAAACGCAACAGGTACTGTAAGACAAATTCGCTTGAAATACATAATGACGGTGTGCTGAACGCAAATGCGACAACTGCATCTTTTGAGGGTGTGGCTGTCAATGTCAGCGGCGGCATTACTGTTGACGGCAACGGCAGTCTTACTGCAGTAGGTTGTGCTAATGAATCTACGTTAAACAGTGCAATATTGCTTACCAGTAATTTCGACAAAATTTCCGTCAGCGAAAACGGCAGTATTACTGTGCCTGAAGGCAATGCAGCAAGAGTCGGAATATACTACAGCGGAAACAACGGCGACGGAATGGATGCCGAAATAAGCGGCGGTAAGGTCACTGCTTACGGTGCTAAGTATGGCATTTACAAAGTAAACCTTATAATGAGCGGTACAGGCTCGGTATATACTACGGGCGGTTCATACGCTATCGGTCAAACTTTACCGGCAATAGACGAGAATGAATTTGTAATAAAGGGCTCGACCGAGTTCAAGGCTTCGGAAAGTGCTGTGACAGGCGAGGTCAAGTATAACAGCGGCTATTATGAGATTGGCGGAGCAGACGCTAAGACGGTAGTTATAAAGCCTGATACTTCTCCCCGTATAATACTCGGAAAGCAGACAGGAATATTCAAGACGGAAGAGTATGAAATAATTGAAGGCATGACTGATACCAAGCTCAAGGGTACGGTTTACTTTGATATTACTCTGAAGAATATGAGCGATGAAGAGTTTGCAGACGCAAGAGGCTATTTCGGCGGCGATGAACCCGATTTATCAGCAAGCATAATCAAGACCGATTACGGCTGGGTGTGCATGGTCTGCGATACCGAGTTTTCGGTTACATACGACACTGATAATACTCTTACAATAAAGTGCGGAGATATTGTATCCAATACCGTTCAGGTAAAGTCGAATGCAAACCGTTTCAACAAGGTTACACAGGGTGACAACACAAACAGAACGGTTTTCTATACAAACACTTCGCAGGAAGAGAAGGACAATTACAAGCTTGTAAGCACCTATACGGTTGACAGTGAAAGCATAAGCTATAACTGGTACAGTACGAACAGTGCATACAGTGCAGATGAGCTCGGTGCGGCAGTATCCGGAAGCAACGGCGAATTCAAGCTTGCGGATAATATTCCTGCCGGAAATTATGTTCTGTATTGTGATATAACCTATTCAGACGGTGACAGCACAGAAACTGTTACAGAAAAATTTACATTTACATATAAAGAATGTGCACATGAAAACGGTTATTCCGACGGTAAATGCACAAACTGCGGAGCGTTATGTGATCACAGCAATATTGATATTGACACGGGTAAGTGTAACAAGTGTGAGCATCAGTTTGTTGCTACAATCAGCACAGACGGCAATGCGCCGACAGGCTATGACACGCTCGCAGACTGCCTTGACAGCATTACTGCCGATACCGGAAACTATGTTAAGATCTATCAGGATATCGGCGATACATCGGCAACTGCAACTTTAGATACTATAGATGTAAAACACAATGTTATGATCGACCTTAACGGTCACAAGCTGAACAATATCAAGCTTGGGGTCAACAAACTTGGGGTCAACAAAGACGTCACGCTTACATTAACCGGCACAGCGGGCAGTTATGTTACGCAGGTGTATGTTCGCAAAGGCGGCGGATCATTCATAATTGACAGCGAAGCAAATGTAGAATTTAATACAATTTTTGTTGAGGACAGTGCACGGCTTGCTGTAAACGATGGCGCAAAAGTAACTACAGAGCAGTTGACTGTGATAGCATCCGTGAATGATGACGGAACTACAACGACATCTGTAAAGCTTGCTACGGGAATGAAGTTAGGTGAGCTGACATATCATCGCCAAAACAATTCCGGCGCTCTGAAATTAGGTGATCTTCTTGATGTTACCCGGCAGGCACTGCGACGTGAAGATAACGGCAATTATCTTGATCTTTATAAAGAATATGGAAGTATGGGTTATTCCGTTGCGCTTACTGTTGTTGAGCATACTGACGCTGACCACAAATACAGCGATGGAACAGGCAAGTGCGAGGAGTGCGGAAAGCCCTGCGAGCATGGCGGCGATATAAACACGGACAACGGCATCTGCTCTGTTTGCGGTGCGGTTGTGTCTGTCGCACTCTATACAGACAAGAACGGAAGCTTAAAGTATGTAGATACCGATGAGCTTGACTCTTTACTGAATGAATACAACGGAAGCGGTACGATAAAGCTGTTTAAGGATTATTCTAAACCAAGCGCTCAGTATGACTTATACGGAGAACTTACAATTGACTTAAACGGACGCAGATTAAATATCCGGAGTATTACTCCTTGCAAAAACGGAAAGCTTACGATCAAAAACAGCGGCAATCCGGTTATGCTCGGTTGTAATGTATATCCGACAAGCGACGCTTCATACGCCGGCGGTACGCTTATAATAGACGGCGATGTAGTTTTAGACACTTCGATCTATGTATATGATTCGAGTACGGTTATATTGAAAGCCGGTGCATATACAGCCGGACTTTACGCCAGGGACAGCAAGACATTATACGATATGCTCGGAGAGGGTAAGGCTTTCTTCAAGGCTGACGGAACTCTTTTCAACGCAAGCGTTAAGGAAATATCAAGCAGTGAAACGCTGACAATCAAAGACCACAGCCATACCTATGTTGACGGCAAGTGCGGCTGCGGATATGTTTGCCCCCACAGCGATGTTGACAGCAAAACGGGTAAGTGTACAGAGTGTGAATATCAGTATGCGGCTGTTATCGTAAAGGACGGGGCTGTAGCTTCTGTTTATGAAGAAAATGAGATGGGAGCGGCTTTTGAAACGGCTGACAGAGAAGCAAACACCGGCTGTACATTAAAAGTATACAAGAATTATACAGGCAGCTATACAACACTCAGCCGTAAGTTCACGCTGTGGATCGCTGAGGCTGCCAATGTAGGTACGTTAACTGTTTCGGGAGATATAACCGTTACGGGATCGGGAAAAAATAATAGTATTTATGGCGATTTCAATGTAGCGGACGGCGGTAAGCTGACATTTGACGAAAACTGCGGCGCTATGGGAACTGTGTCGGTAGGTGCAGGTACATTTGACTGCTATTATTCAATCGACATAACACTCAATATAAACGATGCAAGCAGTGACGTAATTCTTCACGGCGGAGCTTTCAAAACAATATGCTATAACGGCGGCGGGGACAGAGCAAACGCAGAAATACTGACTTTGTTGGCTGAGAACCGTATGTTTATGTGGCGTTACGGTGGGCCGATAGACGGCTCAAAAACACTGTTGAAAGACGGTTTTGCAACAACTGTTTTTGTAATACCACATGAAGGTCACAGTTACGACAGCACAACGGGCAAGTGTACGATTTGCGGTAAGCGGTGCGGTCATACGGATGTTGACAGCAAAACGGGTGTATGCTCTACCTGCGAGTATCAGCTTACTGCGGGCGTTTCGGGCGTGGGAACAGCGAAGTATTTCGATAATATAGGCGACGCTTTTACTGCGGCATTATCGGAGGTAAACAGCGGCTGTACGCTGACATTGTATAAGCACTGCGAGATCACACAGAGCGTAGAAATCGGCAATACAACGGTTACTGTCGATGTGAACGGATATTCACTCGGCGGAGAGGCGGATATAAGTGTAAATAACGGTAGTGTGCTGTACCTTAAGGACAGCAGGAAAAGCACCTACTACGGATGCATAGACGCACCTTTTAGTGTAAACGGCGGTACGCTTATAAACGGTACTGCAGACGGCGGCAGTTCAGCCGCAGATGTACTCAATTTAGTCATTAACAGTGCTAAGTGTGTCGAAATATACGGCGGCATATTTGAGAATGTTTATATTGCACACGCAAGCGGTGTAGTTTTATACGGCGGAAGGTACAACACCATCTGCGGCGAGGAAAGCAACAGCACACCTGTAAACACTCTGCTTGCAAAGGGTTATGCATTTGCGACCGTACAAGAATTCACAACTCTCCCCGAAAGTATAGTTGACGGCAGTGTGAAGACAATCGGCGGAAGACTTACAAATGTCATGGTTGTAGCGCATGAGCATAGATACAACGTGGAAACGGGCAAGTGTCCGTGCGGCGTTTGTGCGCTTGCTATATTTACCGAGACAACACAAAGCTCTGAAACTTATACATTTATCGAAAGCGCAACACAGTTTAAAAATATTGCGGAAAATGAGGCTGACGGTGTATTAAAGCTGACCGGCGATGTAGATTGTATTGTTAAGGGCATAATAATAAACGGCAATAAAACGATCGACATGAACGGTCATACGCTGAATGTTTCGGTCGGTACCGAGGAAATAAGCGCAGTAGCGGTTTACGGAAATGTAACCTTTGAAAACAGCGGAAGCAGCCGTGCAGTTATAAACGCCACCGGCGTTTATTCCTATGGAATGGTAACTGTAAACGGAGATATTGAATTCGATACTTTTGCAACATTTGAAGACGGCGACGCTTTGATCAATGCCGGAGTATTCAAGAGCATTTATGTTCAGGGAAGAAGTGTAATTGAAATACTGGGTAGCGGTAAGGCGCTTGCAAGTGAAAGCGGAGAAATACTGAATGCAAGCGTACAACAAATATACAAAGCAGGCGATAATATATTTGTTACGGCTCACCCGAAGCATACATACGATGATCACGGCAACTGCGCTTGCGGATATAAGTGTCTGCATGACGGCGAGGGTCAGGTAGATGAAGACAGCGCCAACAAGGTGTGCAGTGAGTGCGGTGCGAAAATTTACGCAAAGGTAACTACTGCCGACGGAAAGGTAAAGTATTTCGACGACATAACCGAGGGCTTACGGTATGCGGATAAGGCTGAAAACAAGGGCTGTGTTTTCACTCTTGTAACAACCGGTGGACTTGAGAACGATATTACATTGTCAAGCGGTCAGTTTACTATTACCGCGATCGACGACAATTATATCAACGCTTATACACGGAAGATCAATATTAAGGGTGCAGAAATTACTGTTGAGAACTGCGCTTTTAATTGCTTTGTAGGTTTATATAGCGGTTCTCTTACATACCCTGAAGGCTCGACCTCCGTTTGCATTAACGGTATTAGTGTATTTGGCGGTACTTTAAATATCAGTGACGGCGTAAGTGAAAACTTCGGTGCTAATAAATTTACTATATCAGACACTGCAACGGACGCAAAGGTGACTATAGGCGGCGGTATTTACGGTGAGATCAAACTCGGACAGTATACGTTTAAGGATATACTGGCAAGCGGCACTCGCTTAATAAGCGTTGAATACTCGCGGGAGACTGATGAGATAATAGCTACTAATGAATTATTATACAGCATTGTTTCCGAACAAAACACCTTGGGCGTTGATGATGACAAAGACTATCGGTTTGTCAAGTGCGACCATAAGAATGAGGACGGCAGTTATGCCTTTAATGACAGCGGTATATGCAAATACTGTAACTCTGAGTTTGCCGCAAGCGTAAGCTATACAGACGGCGGCGAAAAGACAGAGCTGTTCAGCGATATATGCGACGCTTTTGACAAGGCTAATGAGATAGGTACGGCTACAGTAACGCTGTATAAGGATATTACAGACAGCGAACGTACACAGGAGATTACCGTTATGGGCAATGTAACGCTTGAACTGAACGGTAAAACACTGGGTGGTCGTTATGGCATAGCGCGTATATCGGTATCTGACGGTGGCACGCTTACTGTAAACGGCGATGGCAATATGGATACACCTATTTACGTTAATGAAAACTCAAAATTAGTCATTAACGGCGGTGGATACTTCAATTCTGTGTCAGTTAAAAAAGGAGGCAACGCAGAAATAGGCGGCGGCACTATACGAGGTCTGTCCGTTCGCGGTAACGTAAAACTCAGCGGCGGTAAATTCAACGACATCGAGATATTTAACGGCAATCTTGAATCTGTACTGGCAGACGGTTATGCGTATAAAAATGCTGACGGCACTTGGCTTTCGATTGATGAGCGTGAAAAAAATAGCTATTTGGGCGGTTCTAAAGGAGCGTTATCCGTAGAAGAAGCGCCGATAAAGAGTGCAAGTATTTCGTGGGCAGGCGGAGAAGCGCCTGTTATATACCGTAACGGAGCGAAAAAATTGAAAGTCAATGTTACATGCGATGTGGCGGACACTTCAAAGCGGATAACCTATTCGGACTATGTAAACGGCAATAATCGCAGTAAAGATTCTAAGCTTTCTGTTAACTGGTATATGGTATTCGGTTATAAAATCGGTGAGATTGTAGCGGAAGACGGTGAGGTTGAATATTACACTGTACTGAAGTGTGACGGATACGAATATAAGTCGAATGTGCTTAAGTTTACACTTGCGACCTGCTCGCACCCTGAGGATAGCTTTAATAACGAAACCGACGGTTTGGTATTCTGCGGTATATGTGATTTATTGATAGAAGCCGAGGTAGTAGATGCTGACGGCAAGTCGTTAGGCTATGCGGGTCTTAATAGAGCCATAAAGCTGGCGCAGGAGAACGAAGGCAGCACTGTAAAGCTGATTTCGGAAAGAGTACCTGCGTCCATTACCGTGACGGGCGGTAAGTTTACTGTTGACTTTAACGGTAAAGAGGCATATTATCAGTTCACTGTCAACGGCGGTGACGTGACTTTCACTTCTTCGGCAGTACAGGACGTGAGCAATCAAAATCTGCCAAGCGGAATCACAGTTAACGGAACTGACGCTGAGGTTACAATTGACGGTAAAATCAAGCTGGGAAGTGTAACAATATCAAGCGGTGCGCTTGCAGTAAACAGTGCCGAGAGTTATATTAAAGAACTGTCAATAAATGGTGGAAAGACTGTTGTAAACGGTGCAAATATTGATGCACTGAAAGCTAACGGCGGAGACACGGTCATCAATTATGTTACAGCCGATTCTTTAAGCGTGAATATCAACGGGTCCGGTAGCATCTCTATCGTAACCGGCGAGTTCGGCAGCACCACTTGCAAAACAGACAGCGGTTATACTTTAGGTATGGCAATTGCGAGTGGAAGCGTAGTTTTCGGTAATAGTATGAATGGCATTACTGTTTACACATACGAAGCTATTCAGACCATGACCAAAACCGATAGAATTTTTGTTGATAAGTGCGTTCATAAGGACGGAAGCGGCAGTTATGTGCTTGACGGAAATCCCTGTCCTTACTGCAATGAGGAAATCGTTGCAACTGTAAGCTATACGGACGGCGGAAGCGAAAATACGGATCTGTTCAGCGATATTTATGACGCTTTTGACAAGGCTAATGAGATAGGTACGGCTACTGTAACGCTGCAGAAGAACATCACGGACGATATTACAGATACGATAGCTGTTGCAGGCAATGTTACGCTTGAACTTAACGGTAAAAGGCTCTCACAACCCGGTACTGATGTATGGTATTCCATAGAAGTAACGAGCGGTAAGCTGACCGTTAACGGCAGTGGCTTAATAAAACGTGTTGCCGTTCGCAACGGCAGCAATGCGGAAATCAACGGTGGTACTTTCTCTGACTTCATAATTAAAGACGGCGGTAACGCTGTAATTAAAGGCGGTCAATTCTACAGCTTACAGGTTTCAGGCGAAGGCAGAAACGTAGGACAGCTTCTTGCGGACGGCTATGCCTATAGGAGTATTATCGATTCCGGCATCTGGTCTACTATTGCAGAGCGTGAAAAGCAGGATATAACTAATGTAGAAGTAAAGGAAGCGCCGATAAAGAGCGCAACGGCGACAGTAGATAAGACTGTACTGTACCGCAACGGCGGAGGTGCACGGCAGATCTTATTTAACTTCAATGTTAATACAAGCGACGGATACACGATAAGCGATGCCAATAAGGTCACAGTCGGTTTATATGTAGGCGATACCTTAATAAGAGAGCTCGACTTCGTCGGAAATTCATATACGTTTGCAAATGCAGATGAAATTTCCGATACTGACGGCACTGTAAAGGCACATCTTGTTATCAAGTTAAACGGATATGAGTATGTGACGAATGATGTCGAGTTTGAAATGGCGACCTGTACGCATCCGTATGACGCATTAACGACAGACGAGTATGATTACTATCGTTGTTCGTTATGTGATGCCAGCATAAATGCGATACTTGTTAAAACAAACGGCGACAAGGCATGCTATACCGACAATGTGCCCGAAGCATTTGAAGCGGCACAGCTTGAGGAGAACAACGGCTGTACATTAGAATTATACAGAGGTGTGAACAGAGACTGTGAGATCACACAGGGCAGCTTTACCGTTATATTCAAGAAAACGGGAAGTGCATCTGCTGTGATCAAAGTAAGCGGCGGAAATGTCAAGATCACGGGAGATGACGGCTGTACATTATCGAAGTATCCGGGAAGCTCGGTGGGATATCTCATAGCTGTAACGGGCGGCATGGTAACGTTTGATGACATAACTATCAATGATGACAGTATCAGCGTAAGCGGCGGCAAGACTGTTATAAACGGCGGTACTTATAATAAGCTGAGCGTCAGCGTAGGTACGGTCACTATAAACAGCGGTACATTCAGCAGCATAGATGTAAGCGCAGAGGGCAAGGCACTGAAAGATCTGCTCGGCGAGAACAAGGCGTTTACGACAAGCGACGGAAAGCTGTTTGACGCAAGCAAGGTTTCGGAAAGCGATATGTCACTTACGGTAATCGACCACAGCAAGCATGAGTATGACGAAACAGGAAGGTGCGGCTGCGGTTATCAGTGTGCACACAGTGAGATCAATGCGGAAGGTGTATGCAACGAGTGCAATGCAAAGATGTATGTTGCAGTCACTGTAAAGAGTGAGACCGGAACAACGGTAAAATACTTTACAAAACTTACGGAAGCGTTTGAGTTTGCGGCAAAGAACGAAAACAAGGGCTGTACGCTGAAAATGCTCAGAGATTTCTTCGATAGAAATACTGACATTAACGTAAACGGCGGAGAACTTACTGTCGATATGAACGGCTTTGGTGTCTATTTCAATAGCTTTAACGGATCCGGAACCCAAATCACTATACGCAGTGACAGTAAGTGTACTTTTGGGGTTGAAAATGGATTTAGCATGGACGGCGGCACTGTTACTTTCTCGGGAGAGGTCAGCGTAGTTTGCCAGAATGTGAAATTAAATGCCACATACTTCTCCTCCTATGTTGAAACGCTGAAAATTGACACGCTGATTTTAGAAGACGGTGTTCTGCTTAAACAGCTGGCAAGTATCACGAATGCTAATATCGCTAATATAGACTGCTCAAGTGAAATTTATCTTTATCAAATTTTAGCGAGCGGCAGCCGTGTCGATTCTCAGCTGTACAGCGATCTGAAAGCAAACGCTTCGTCAAACTTCGATAACGTAAGAATAATAAGATGCGACCACCCGGACGGTGTGGGCAGAGATAACCGTTGCATATACTGCAATTCATTGATCGCTGCAAGCGTAAGCTATACCGAGAACGGAGCGGAAAAGACAGAATATTTTGTTAAGGAAGATCTGGGAAAGGCGTTTGCCAAGGCAAACAGCGTTGCAAGTGCAACAATAACAATGCTGATGTCTTCCGCTTATGATACAGACTACCTCCCTGTTACAGGTGATGTTACACTTATTGCAAATGGCGATAACGCCATCTTGTATAATACAGTAAAGGTCGCCGATGGCGGTAAGCTGACACTTAGAGGCAACGCCAATATTTTCGCTGTAATTGCCGAGCCGGGCTCCAGGTTGACTGCCGAAGAAGCCACAAGAATCGCATATCTCACCGTAAACGGCGGAGATGTTAAGCTCAGCGGCGGACAATATGATAACATTACGGTAAAAGATGGCAAGATAACAGATATTCTCGGCAACAGCTATGCGTATAAGAAAACAGAGGGCGGTGCATGGCTGACGCTTAAAGAACGTGAGGTGTCGGAAGCAAGCGGTGTTACCGTTGCTAAGGCACCGATAGTACAAGCAACGCTTAGCACAGAAATGAACAAGCTGTATCGCAACAGCAACGCAAACCCCACGCTGAAGTTCAACCTTGCTCTTGCTCACGGCTCGAACCTGAACGACTCGTATGTAAGTAAGAGATACGGTATAAACTCCTATGTAAGCGGAGATATAATTTATAGCAGCTTAAGCGCACTTGTAAAGGACGCTAAATTGTCGGCAGACGAAATAATTGATAAGGCAGGCAACAGCGTTGCTGCCAAGATATACTTCGTAGTTATTACCGATGACGGCTATGAAATAAAGTCGAACACTGTAAGTATAGACCTTGTTGATTGTGATCATTCTCAGGTGGTCGATCCTACAGCGGACAAGGAAACCGCAGGTAATATTACCGAGCCGACATATTGCGAGATATGCGAGAGCAAGTTCAATGCAAAGATAACAAAGGGCGACGATGTCAGGTATTATAACGATCTTGACGAGGCTGCGAAAGACGCTCAGAAGAGCGAAAACGAGGGCTGTACCTTATATCCGCTTTATAACAAGAACGGATACGGCGGTCAGTTAGTCATAACCGAAGGTAACTTCACGCTCAAGTACGCAGTTCGTACAGCGTTCTCACGTCCGATCATCATAAACGGCAAGGCAAAGCTGACGGTTACGGGACGTTGTGCGGTGACAGCGTTTGAGAATCAAGACGCATTCATAGTGCAGGGCGGTGATGTCACATTTGACGGGCTTGCTACAGGCAGCAATGTGACCATAAACGGCGGAAATGTTACAATGGCCGCAAACAATATAAATTGCCTTACAATAAACGGCGGTAATGTATCCATTTCGTCAGGTGGGTTTGCCGAAATCATAACTAATGCCCCGAATAAGGTGATAGCCGATTATATCGATCCCGGCTTCTGGGTACAGGACAGAGGAACAAAAGAGTGGATAGATATATACAGTCTTAATAAGGCAACGGCATCATCGACAAACGGACTTACGGTACGGTTGTGTCCGATGCAGATAATCAAGCCGATTGATACTGTATATTACACCAACGGTTATTATCCCGACGGTATACCGTCACTTCAAATAAATGCAGAGCCGTGGTATTCAAACGAGGTTGACGCAAAAGTTGCTTATCAGTGGTTCGCCATTGATGAAAACGGCTACGAAACAGTGATAGAGGGCGCTACAGACAGAAAGCTGTCGCTCGAAAATCTCACAACGGGCAGGTACTACTGCCGTCTTACCTACAGCAATGCTGCAACTGCGGGAGTTTCGATGAAGTCGGACGTTGTAACGGCTACGATAACCGAATGCAAACATTCCGGAGGAGAGGCTACCTGCACCAAAAAGGCAAAGTGTGAAATATGCGGTGCGGAGTATGGTGAACCTCTCGGTCACGACTATGTTGTAATCAAAGTAGTTGAGCCTGACTATCGCAACGAAGGCTACAGCGTATTTGAATGCACAAGATGTAAGGATTCATATATCGGAAACCGTGTTCCCGTAAAGCCTATTCCCGATGTGGAAGAAATAGCGGTTGAAAAGACAACATACAATGAAGTCGATATAAGCTGGAAGAATATAAGCGGCGTTGACGGATATTATGTCGAATGCTATGTCGGCAATCAGTGGAAGCAGATCGGCTTCAGCACGGACGGCGACAGAATAGCGGCAAAGCTGAGCGGTCTTTCTGCAGGCCTTAAATATAAGGTAAGGATAGCGGCTTATGCAGGAAGCTTCACCGCCAAGTTCAGATGTTTCTATGTTGATACTGTTCCTTCTCCCGTATGGAATATAAATACGGTGAAGGCTACCGATGAAACGGTAAGAATAAGCTGGAGCAGAAACGCCAGAGCGGACGGCTACAAGGTAGAGTGGTACATTAATAATCAGTGGTCCGTAAAGACTGTTACCGGCAACAATAATATATCGGCGGTTATAGACGGACTTTGTGCAGAAACACGATATAAAGTAAGGGTAAGCGCATATAAGGGCGACCTTTACAGCCCGTATACATACGGCTATATCGATACGCTCCCGTCAAAAGTTACTGGTATTACGCAGAAAGTCACATCTTCTTCGTTTACGCTTAAATGGGATAAGAACGAAAGTGCGGACGGTTATACCGTTCAGTACTATGCGGACGGTAAGTGGAATGAAAAGACGCTGACCGGTAATAGCAAAACTACCGTTACAATAGGCTCACTTAAGGGCTACAAAACCTACAAGGTCAGAATAAAGGCTTATAAGGGTGAGCTTGAGAGTGCATTCGACGATATTTATATCACTACCGCTCCGACAAAGGTCAGCGGTCTTAAGGTAAAGAGCGCAGTTGACTCAAAGGCAGTAGTTATATGGAATGCGGATACAAACGCTGACGGATATAACGTAGGATATTATATCGGCGGTAAGTGGGTCGAAAAGACCATAACCGATAATAAGACAGCAATGGCTGTGCTTGGCGGACTTACACCTTACAGCACATGTAAAGTAAGGGTAAGAGCGTATAAGGACAATCTGTACGGCGATTACAGCTATACTACGGTTACTGCAGTGCTTTCACCGGTAACCAATATCAAGGTTGTATCGGCAAAAAGCAACTCGATAACCGTTAAGTGGGGTAAAAACGCCAGTGCAGACGGATATAAGGTTGAAATTTACAAAGGCGGCAAGTGGGTCAAAAAGACGTTAAAGGGCAGCACGAATGCTACTGTCACTATTGGCGGACTCAGGGCCGGAAGCGTGTATAAGGTAAGGATTGCGTCTTATAAGGGTGCAAATACAAGCACTTATACTTATGCAAATGTGAAGACAGCCAAATAAGCTGACAGTAAAAAAAGAGAACACCGGGCGACCGGTGTTCTTTTTTGTGTATCAGATGCGTTTTTACTATAAGAACAAACTGAGCCGTAAGCAAGGGTGCTTACGGCTCGATTTGCATAATTATAACGTTAATATCCGCCGGTAACGTAACCTTAGCCAAGCTGAAACAGCCGGAACGGCGAATTTGGTGCGGCTCACAGCCGCCGCTTACTTGAAGTATCTGTTCAGCAGACCCTCGAAAGCCTTACCGTGACGGGCTTCGTCCTTAGCCATCTCGTGAACTGTGTCGTGGATAGCGTCAAGATTCAACTGCTTTGCTCTCTTTGCGAGGTCGAGCTTGCCCTGTGTAGCGCCGTGCTCTGCGGCAACTCTCTTTTCGAGGTTTTCCTTAGTCGATGCACTTACAACATCGCCTAAAAGCTCTGCAAACTTTGCAGCGTGTTCAGCCTCTTCCCAAGCTGCCTTTTCGTAGTAAAGGCCTACCTCGGGGTAACCTTCTCTGTGAGCGGCTCTTGCCATAGCGAGATACATACCTACCTCTGTGCATTCGCCCTCGAAGTTTGCCTTTAAACCTGCAAGAATCTCTTCATCCTCAACTGCCTTTGCAATGCCTACCTTGTGCTCGTCTGCAAATACAAGCTTTTCGCTTTCCTTAAGTTCTATGAACTTGCTGCCGGGAACCTTGCACTGGGGGCAGAACTCGGGAGGTGTATCTCCCTCATGAACGTAACCGCATACCGGACATACCCACTTTTTCATAGTAAATTACCTATCCTTTCATAGTGATAAAATCATTATTTTCTTATTGTTTTTAGCGAAATCAGTAACGTTTACTGATTTGTTGATTTTATTATAACCGATACTTCGGCATTTGTCAAGAGGTTTTTGAAAATTTTTTTGTAAAAATTAGGTTAGTTAGGACTTACTTTGGTGGTTGAGGTTTTGGAAGGGTTGGTGTGGGGCGAGTTGTGATTGTGAACGCTTAGAAGTTTTAGGGATAGAAGTTCTATCAACTTCAATCCCCACCGTCTTGACGGCAGACCGACTTAGTAATTATAAAAGTCGGATATATCACATAAAAACGCTGTAAAATTTAGGCTTGTGCCTTGCCGTCAAGCCACCTCCCCTTTTTCGAGGGGAGGCAAGGGTGATAGCGATTTGCTACATTTTGCGAAACCGGCAAAGTGTTTATAAGCCAAGTTTGGTGTTTGCAGTTTATATGCGGTTGTGATGAATTGTAGGAATATTCGTAGTGGAGTGGGTGGGATAGTGCGGATACAGAATCATATCGGAGAATACAGATGTTAGCATTACGAAAAGTGAGAGGAATAATGCGGTTTTGGAAGTTTAGGGCGGCGAGGGGGATTACCGTTTTCAGCCGAATAAATGCCTTTTGTGCCTTTTTATTGCAATTGCAGTGAAAAACGATTATAATTAATATGTGAGAATATGGTTATAATTAAGAAAAGGAGAGCTTATGAGAAAAACAAGTGAAAAGATATTACGGACACTGCTTGCGGTATCGGTGTTTACAACGGCTGTGCTTTCGAGCGGCTGCCTTGACGATGAGGAGGAGATTTCCGACAGCACGGCAAGCGACAACAGGCAGACGAGTGACGGCGGCAATGCGGAAAGCAGCGAAGGCAGTGAAGGCAGTGATAATAAATATGACGGAAGTGTTACGGGCAGTCGTGCGTCAAAGCTGACGTTCAGCGGCTCGGACGGGATAAGCATTACGAGAAAACAGCGTGAAGCCGAAAAGTCTATGGGCGAGGACGGCACACAGACGGTATTTGTGTATATGTGCGGAAGCGACCTTGAAAGCGAGAACGGGCTTGCGAGCGGCGACATTGAGGAAATGATCGCAGGGTCAAAAAGCGAGAACGTGAAGTTCGTCATTCAGACGGGCGGTGCGGGAGCGTGGGCTGATACATACGGCATCTCTGCCGAAAAGACACAGCGTTATGTTGTAACGGGCGGAGAAATAAGCCTTATCGAAGAAAAAGAATCTGTCAATATGGGCAAGGAGGACGTGCTTGTCGATTTTCTCAGCTGGGGCATAGAAAACTATGCGGCGGCTAAAATGGGGCTTATCTTCTGGAACCACGGCGGAGGAAGTATAAGCGGCGTGTGCTTCGACGAGCTTAACGAGAACGATTCGCTGTCGCTTGAGGAGATAGACACTGCGCTTACCTCAATATACGATAAGATGACAGATAAGTTTGCGTTCATCGGCTTTGACGCTTGCCTTATGGCAACGGTCGAAACGGCGAATATGCTTGTTCCGCACGCTGACTATATGTTTGCGTCCGAGGAAACGGAGCCGGGCTACGGCTGGGATTATACCGAGATAGCAGGCTTTATGGAAAGTAATCCGACAGCGGATACAGCAGAGCTTGGAAAGACGGTCGCTGACAGCTTTATGGCATCGTGCGAGGCTATCGGCGCAGGCGGCGAGGCTACGCTTTCGATAACGGATCTCAGCCGAATAGACGAACTTGTAAAGGCGGTGAATGACGCCGCCGAGGAAATGAACGATATTTCTTCTGACCCTGCACTGCTTGCGAATGCGGTAAGAAGCATCTATACCGTAAGAGCATACGGCAGTAACAACGATACAGAGGGATATACCAACATGGTGGATCTCGGCTCTATGATAGCGGCTACGGTATCGGACGACAAGGCGGACAAGGTTATGTCGGCGCTTGAAAAGGCGGTAGTGTATAACATCTACGGCGAGGACAAGGACGGCTCAACGGGGCTTTCGACCTACTATCCGTTCGGCGTTTCCGGCTCTAAAGAGCTTGCCACATTCGGCAAGGTGTGCGTAAGTCCGTACTATATGACGTTTGTTGACAGAATCGCATACGGCGCACAAAACGGCAGTACGGACGGGTACAGCGGTGAAAAAACATGGCTTGCGGACGGTGCGGTGTACTGGAGCGACGGGGATTATTCCGACTACGAGAGCAACTGGGAGCATTACAACAACAAGACCGACAATATGGGCTTCTGCGGTGATAAGAGCAGTGTGCAGATAGATGTCGGACCTGTGCTTGACGATGAGGGAACGTTCTACTTCAATGTTACGGACGATACTATAAACAACCTTGCGAGCGTAAACTGCTCGGTTTACCGTGTTGACGAAGAAACGGGTGAGCTTATCGAATTCGGTGTTGACCAGAGTACAAAGGTCGATTTCTCATCAGGACTGGTCGAGGATAATTTCAGCGGGCAGTGGTATATGATTGAGAATAATCTTATCCCTATGTTCATAGTGGAGAAGAACGGAAACAGCTCGGTTTACACATCACCTATAAAGCTCAACGGCAAGGAAACAAATCTGCGTATAGCTATGACGCAGGACGGCAATGCGTATGACATAACGGCGCTTGGAACATGGGACGGTGTAAACGAAAACGGCGAGTCGGCAAGAAGCGTTGTTCCGCTTAAAGAGGGAGATGTCATAGTGCCGATATTCAACACCTACGACAGTGAGGGTAACTTTGCAGGCAAGGCGGAGGGCGATGAATGCACCTACAGCGGCGACAATATGATAGAGTTTGTCAATCTGCCTGCAGGCGACTACAGATACAGCTTCGTTATAAACGACATTTACGGAAATGTGTGCTATACCGGCTTCACGGTATTTACGACAGACGATGACGGGAATGTGTTCTTTACGCCGGAAGAGTAGTAAAAACAGCAAGCTGTATCGATCACGCATTTTTCTTTTACAAAAAAACTAAGAGGAGAACCCCTATGCCAAACCGGATCATCACAGATATTTCAGATTATATCTTTGTGTCAGGAGAACCTCAAAAGGTCGATGCGATTTTTCTGCCGGGCGGCTCACACCCCGAACAGCCCGAATATGCCGCAGAATTATACCGACAAGGTTTGACTGATTGGATAGTCCCGTCAGGAGGAGTAAGCGTTAAAGAGGAAAAATGGCACGGCGTCCGCTCAAAAGCGGAAATTTATAGTGGCGATTACCGGTCAGACTGCGAGTTTTTTACAGATGTACTCGTAAAAAACGGCGTTCCGCAGACTGCGATCATTGAAGAAAGCAAGTCGGGGCATACCCGTGATAACGCATTTCTTTCTCGTAAAGCCGTTGATGAAAAGGGCATAATGATAAAAAGCGGTATAATTGTTTGTAAAGCCTTTCATGCTCGCCGATGCTTAATGCTGTATCAAATGGCTTTCCCGAATGTTGATATGACGGTCTGCCCCGTACATTGCTATAACATCACCAAAGAAAACTGGTATACGACCGAAAAAGGAACCGATCGAGTGCTCGGTGAGCTTGCACGGTGCGGAAATCAGTTTGTCGGCGATCTCAAGACTTATCTTGATCTGATATGAAAATACTGTGCTGCCTTCAGTAAAAACAGCAAGCCGTATCAAGCGGACGCTTCTCTTTTATGGTAAAATAAATTCAGTCGGAAAGGCGGAAGAAAGCTGTAAGTGGGAAAACAGATGAGTGAGATAAACGAATGGTATATGAATATTCAGAATATCGTTGACTACATAGACAGGTGTATCAGAAGCGGCGAGGACGAAAGGCTGACACTCGGCAGGCTGTCGCAGACGCTTGGCTACTCGGAATACTATGTTTCAAGGAAATTCAGCGAAATATCGGGAATGAAGCTCAGGGATTATATGAGATACCGCAGGCTTGCTTTTGCGCTGAGGGAACTGAGAGATACCGACAAGGGCATACTTGACATAGCGCTTGACTACGGCTTTACATCTCACGAGGCGTTCACAAGGGCATTCAAAGCGGCATACGGAATTACTCCGAGCGCTTACCGCTTACACCCTGTACCTGTAATTCTCCGCACAGCTATAAGACCTTTCGACTGCTATCTTTTAGGTATAGGAGGAACAGGTATGGCACAGACAAACAGTGATATTAAGGCGTATTTCGTAACGATACCGGTTCATAAATTCCTGCATATCAGAAACTATGAGAGTATAGGGTATTACGACTTCTGGGAAAAGCAGAGTCACATTCCCGGACAGGATTGTGCAACTATATGCGGACTGCTTGACAGTATCAAGGGCAAGCTCGACGATATGGGCGGTGATGAGGCGAACAGCGGAAGCGGTCAGGTCATGGCGTACATAAACGAGCCTGAGGGAAGAATATGCAGCTGGGGCATTCCGCTGGCTGAGGCTTACGGTGTAAGGCTTCCTGCCGACTACAGCGGAGAGATACCAAGGCAGATGCATATTATGGATGTGCCTGAGGGCGAGTATATCGTATTTGAACACGGACCATTTGACTTTCAGACCGAAAACAGTGCGGTTGAAGCAAAGATAGAACAGGCTATGAAGGACTTTGACTATGAAAAGTCGGGCTATGAGCTTGACAAAACGCAGGGCAGGGTGTTTTACTTCTATCACGACTGCAGGAGATACTGGAAATATATAAGGCCTGTGAGGAAAACCGCCTTTTAATCGGGGCGGTTCTTCGGATTATGCAGGGCGATGCACTTGACACCGACTTGATTTTATGTTATATTATAGATACAAAAAGAGGGAAACGACAGACGGTCGCTCCCAAAATTAAGGCATGAAATAACCGTTAAGTTGGTAGCTTGGGCGGTTATTTCTTTTTATTTGTAAAATTTATAACAAAAGAAATGATACTGAATATCATAACGGTAAATCCCGTTAGGAAAATACCAATCTGAATTAAGTTGTCCAGAGTTATGTACACAGCTTCACCTCCTTTCAAAGCGCTTTCGCACTTACGGGAGATGAATTGACCGCCTGACGTCCAAGGTTTCCCTCGTGAATATTTTAGCATATTATCGGGGGAAATGCAACTTGTCCGGACTTGACACCGACTTGATTTTATGTTATATTATAGATACAAAAAGAGGGAAACGA
>OMDD01000496.1_pt1 | contig 19737 bp, 9 predicted proteins | sample 1674331 | NCBI WGS metagenome assembly OMDD01 (sample SAMEA103958164, study PRJEB25191) | human gut metagenome | biome: human-associated habitat [ENVO:00009003]; feature: intestine environment [ENVO:2100002]; material: feces | place: Germany | collected 2013/2015
ATAATTTTTTTACTGTTATATGTGCCCCTAGAGAGCATAGCAGCTGATGATGAAGAGGTAAAAGTGAGTATTGCCCAATATAGGGGAGGAAGAGATGCTGCAATCAGTTATACTTTTGATGATGGTTTGTTGGAACAATATACATTGGTTTTTCCGGAATTGGAGAAAAGGAATATAAAGGCTACATTCGCTGTGAATGGAGGTTGGATGGGGTGTATTAGTGCAAAGAAAGTATGTATGTCTTGGGAACAAGCTAGGAAAATGGCACAAGCAGGACATGAGATAACAAATCATGGGTGGATGCATAAGAATCTGACGAAATTGGTAGGGGAAGAAAGGCGTTTTGAAATACAACATAATGATACGGTTATTTTTGAGCAAACAGGTATATTTCCGCGTACTTATTTTTATCCGGGAAACCGGAAAAATGAGGAGGCCATAGCTTGTGCATCGGTTGACAGAGTAGGTACTCGTATCCGACAAATAGATATAGGTTCACGCCGTAATGCCCGGTGGCTAACGCAGTGGACGGATAGTTTGATAGCAAATAGATTGTGGGGTGTCGGTATGACACATGGTATAGTAACGGGATATGATGCTTTTCCTGATCCTCAAGTGTTTTGGAATCACTTGGATGAAGTGAACTGCCGAAGAGACAGATTGTGGGTTACGACATTTCGTGAGGTAGCGGCGTACATGGCTGAACGGGAGAATTTGGTACTGGATATAAAGAGGACATCAGGAAAAATTACAGTGACTTTTCATTTTACAATGGACAAGGAATTGTTTGACATGCCGTTGACTTTGCTTTTGGAAGATTTGCCCGATCAGTGTGCTGTTACTGTTCTGCAGGATGGTAGAAATTTGCCTGTGAACTTGTGTCGTAGAGGAATGGTTGTGGACTTCAGTCCGTGGGGAGGACCAGTAGAGATCTCTTATGCTTCTTCAATAACTAAAATCAGATAAAGTGAACAATTAACCATATAAATGGATAAAATTCTATTTGATATAACTTCTCTCGTGCATAAATTTGTCGTATCAGATAAAAAATGACATGCTATGAGAAAGACATTTTTAGCTATTACATTATTTTTAGCTTTTAGTAAAGCCGCATTGGCTCAGTTTGGAAACTGCACTGCATCGGAAATGCGGACTTATGTAGATAGTGCGACCGGCAATACTATCACTATGTTGACCGACACGATGAAGAATGACCGTTTTCTTTATCAGACTGATCCCATGTGGACGGCTGATGGCAAATACTTATTGTTCAGGTCTTCCAGCCGTGGAAATGACAAAGAGGTGGAAAGTACGCTTCCTAACGGAGAAAAACGTAAATGGACTCCTACACAAATTTATTTTATTGAAATGGCCACCGGTAAGATTATTCAAGCTACGGAAGGACCGAACTTGGGCAGTGCTTTTTTGGCTAATAAAACGAATCGTATGTTTGTCAGCCGGAAAGAAAAAGAAAACTGGAACATGTATGTAATGGACTTGAATAAATTCTTTGCCGATGTAAAACAAGGAAAAGTAGGTAAACCATCCGCTTATGAAACTTTCATAGGCACTTTTCCCACTGAGATGGGACGTCCGGGAGGATATGCTGTGGATTGTAATGATGATTATGCCTACATAACTGTTGAGCGTGAGGGTACGGAAGAGGAAAAGGAACGTATGATGAAAAACGCTTTCCTGCCTGAAAGTAACCAGCCGGTAAAGATAAAGCCAACTCTTTGCGGAATTCGTAAAATGAATCTCAGTACGGGAGAAGTAACTAAGGTTATTGATACGGAGTTTAAAACAGGACATATACAAGCCAGCCGTTTTACTCCGGGTGAAATCGTTTTTTGTAACGAAACCGGTGGCGATGCCCATCAGCGTATGTGGTTTTGCACGGCAGATGGAACAGTCTTTAAACCTTTATATAAAGAAACTCCGCTAGATTGGGTGACTCATGAAACTTTTGCAACCAAAGATTTTGTATATTTCAATATCTTAGGATTTCAGCCGCGCCTTCGCAAACAGGCAAGTGGTATTGTGCGTATCAATTTGCGTACGGATGATGTAGAGTTGATAGGGCAGGTGGAATTAGAAAAAGACCGCCAAGCGATTGACGGCCAATTGGTAGGAAGAGGTTTCTGGCATTGTAATGCCAGCCGTGATAATAAATGGGCTGTCGGAGATACTTTTGGAGGTAATGTATGGCTGATTAATGTGCAAACCGGAGAACGTCATTGGTTGGTTTCGGATACCAAGATGAAACCGGATCATGCACATCCCAGCTTTAGTCCGGATGGTACGAAAGTTCTTTTCCAATCCGGACATTTTACAAATGGAAAAAGATTGAATTTAATGATGGTGGATATTTCATCCTTTAAATAAAGTAAGGTTGGATATGAAAAATACACGTAAGATATTATTTTCCGCAGCTTTGTTGTCTTCAGGGCTTACGATGGCCCAGACTACAACGGCAGAGAAATCGCCCAATGTTATTTATATTATGGCGGATGATTTGGGAATAGGTGATTTGGGATGCTATGGTCAGCGTCAGATTAAGACACCGAATATTGATGGGATAGCTCAGAACGGGATGAAGTTTATGCAGCATTATTCCGGTTCTACGGTCAGTGCTCCGTCCCGTTGTGCTCTGATTACAGGAAAGCATATGGGACATGCCGCAATCAGAGGAAATGCAAAAGTGGCAGGTTCGGATGGATTGTTATATGAAACTCCGCTTCCTGCCGGTGAAGTTACCGTAGCCGATATTTTTAAAACAAAGAATTATGTTACCGGATGTGTAGGCAAATGGGGAATGGGAGGACCGGGTACGGAAGGTATGCCCGGTAAACATGGTTTTGATTATTTCTACGGTTATCTGGGACAACGTTTTGCTCATAGTTATTACCCTGAGTTCTTGCATGAGAATGAGCAGAAGATTATGCTGGATGGGAAATATTATTCGCATGACTTGATGTTGGAAAAGGCTTTGAATTTTATTGATGAAAATGCGCAGAAACCTTTCTTCCTTTATTTTTCACCGACCATACCCCATGCGGATCTTGATATAATGGGGGAAGCGATGACGGAGTATGAGGGGGAATTTTGTGAAACTCCTTTTGGAGGAAGCAGAGACGGTTATAAATCGCAGCAAACTCCGCGTGCGGCGTATGCGGCGATGGTTACTTATTTGGATAAAAGTGTGGGTTTGATTATTAAAGAGTTGAAAGAGAAAGGTTTGTATGATCATACGATAATTGTTTTTACTTCCGATAATGGAGTCCATTCGGAGGGAGGGCACGATCCATCTTATTTTGACAGTAATGGTCCGTTCAGGGGTCAGAAAAGAGATTTATATGAAGGAGGTATCCGTACTCCGTTCGTCATTCAATGGCCGGGAGTTATTCCACAAGGGGTAGTTACCAATCATATTTCTGCATTTTGGGATTTTTTGCCTACTATAGGTGAATTGGTGCAGGCGGATATTCCTCAAAATATTGATGGTATATCTTATTTGCCTACTCTTACGGGAAAAGGTACTCAGAAGGAGCATGATTGTATTTATTATGAGTTCTTTGAATTTGGAGGAAAGCAATCTATTATGACACCTGATGGTTGGAAGTTGGTGAGACTGGAAGTTAGTGATTCGTCTAAAACTTATGAAGAATTGTATAACATTTATACAGATCCGGCAGAAACTACTAATGTGATAAAGCAATATCCTGATGTGGCAAGGAAATTAAAGAATATGATAGGTGGTCAACGTGTTGAAAATGCCCGTTTCCATTTTTAAACAAGTAAGATTTATGAAGCAATCCTTATTTTTAAAGAAATGCAGTAAGTTCTGTTATGTACTTTTTGCAGTTTGTGGCTGTTTGGCTTGTACACAGAATCAGAAGATTGAATGGCCGCAAGTGACTAACGAAACCAAGCCTTGGACGCGATGGTGGTGGGAAGGCAATGCGGTCAGGACTACTGACTTGGATACGGTTATGCGTAAGTACCAGGAGGCAAATCTGGGTGGATTGGAGATCACTCCTATTTATGGAATACATGGTTATGAGGACCGCTTTAAAGATTTTCTTTCTTCGGAATGGGTTGATTTGTTTCTGTATACTTTGCAGGAAGCAAAGCAGTTGGGGTTAGGAATTGATTTGGCTAATGCTTCGGGATGGCCGTTTGGAGGACCTTGGGTTACTCCCGAAGATGCGTGCAAGACGGTGGGTTATAAAACTTATCAATTGAAAGAAGGCGAACAATTAGGTGAACCTGTCCGATATAAGGAAGAAGGCTTTGTCAGATTGGCAGGGCATACTCCGGTAAAACTGGAGGATTTGAAAGAACCAGTCAGTGCGAATGCTGATTTACAGACATTGGCATTGGATCAGGTACGATATAAAAAGGAACTGCCTTTGATTATAGTGACCGCTAATAGTGATAAAGGTGAATGTCTCGACTTGACTTCAAAAATAAAGCCGGATGGTACATTGGACTGGACGGCTCCTCAAGGTGACTGGACTATTTGCGCTCTGTTCCAAGGTCATCATGGAAAAATGGTAGAACGTGCAGGGCCTGGTGGTGAAGGTGATGTGATAGATCATTTTTCAGCTTCGGCCATTGATCATTATCTCAGTAAATTCGATGAGGCTTTTAAAGGACAGGATATCAGTTATCTGAGGTATTATTTTAATGACTCTTATGAAGTGGACGATGCAAGAGGCGAGTCAAATTGGACTCCTGCTTTTTTTGACGAATTCCAAAAATATAGGGGATATGACTTGCGTCAGCACTTACCTGCATTGTTAGGTATGGACACACCGGATAAGAATGCAAGGGTGTTGTATGATTATAGACAAACCATAAACGATTTATTGATAAATCATTATTCTATTCGTTGGCAACATTGGGCGGCAAAACAAGGAAAGGGTATAAGGAATCAGGCTCATGGTTCTCCTGCCAATATTCTGGATTTGTATGCAGTGAGTGATGTACCCGAAATAGAGGGGCGTGATTTAGTCAGTATAAAAGCAGCTCCGTCTGTAGCTCATACAGAAGGAAAGAAACTCTCATCTTCAGAAAGTGCGACTTGGTTGAATGAACATTTTCAATCGAATCTGGGAGATGTAAAGAAAGCACTTGATCTTTTCTTTTTGGGGGGTGTGAATCATATTTTTTATCATGGTACTTGTTTTAGTCCACAGGATGCTCCTTGGCCGGGATGGTTATTTTATGCGGCAGTCCATTTTCATCCGAATAATCCGTTTTGGGAGGATTTTAAATATTTGAATCAGTATGTTACTCGCGTGCAGTCATTTTTACAGGATGGCACTCCTGATAATGATGTCCTTTTATATTATAACATAGCCGATGTGATGTCTGAGCAAGGGAACAGAAGCCTTCAACACTTTAGCGGATTGGATCGTAATATGTTGGAATCTTCGGTCAGAGAAAGTGCGGTAACTTTAACAGAGAATGGTTATGCGTGGGATATGATTTCTGACAAGCAACTTCTTAAAACTAATATTGAGAAAGAAATGATTGTAACGCCTGGTGCCGCATATAAAACCGTTCTTGTTTCGGCGGCGCAATATATTCCTTATGAAACAATGGAAAAACTGATGGCTTTGGCTGATGAAGGTGCTACCGTTGTGTTTTATAAGGGAATTCCTCAAGATATGGCCGGAATGATTCTTTCGGAAGAAAAACAGGCTCATTTTAAAGAAATGTTGGATGCTTTGGACTTTCATGCTGAAGGTGCTGTTAAATGTGCTCGTGTAGGTAAGGGGAAGGTTTGTTTGTCAGATGATATTAATGCTCTGATGAATGAGGCGAATGTGGGTGCTGAGAAAATGTATCAGGCAGGTCTGCAATGTATCCGAAGAAATAGTACGACGGGAAAATATTACTTTATAGAAAATAGTAGTGACCGTAAAATAGAGGATTGGATTCCACTTCGTACAGAAGCTCGGAGTGCGGCGATTTTTAATCCAATGACTGGTGCTAGTGGTTTGGCTGCTATGAAACGCAATGACGGGCAAACAGATGTTTACCTGGAATTGAATCCGGGTGAAACTGTCATTGTATCAACTTCCAGTCAGAATTTTACAGGAGATGCCTATGCTTATTATCAAAATGCAGGTGAGCCAAATCCTGTTTCCGACAGTTGGACTGTTTCTTTTGTTCAAGGAGGTCCTCAGCTTCCTGCTTCCATAACAGTGGACAGCTTGGCGTCATGGACTGATTTCGCAGGGGATGAATATAAGGCTTTTTCTGGAACAGCCGTTTATACGACTACTATAAATAAGGTGCCTGTAGCGGATGTGATCAAATTGAACCTTGGAACTGTGGCAGAAAATGCATCTGTCTATTTGAATGGAGAATATATAGGTACAGTGATTGACTCTCCTTATCAATTGTATATCCCTGCTGAAAAATTCAAAGGACAGGATGAGTTAGTTGTCAGAGTAGCCAACTCTATGGCGAATCGAATTGCTTATATGGATAAGAAGGGAGTGGACTGGAAGATTTTCTATAATGTAAATATGTCTGCAAGAAAAAAGGAAAATGTGAAAAATGGTATCTTTGATGCTTCTGATTGGGAACCAAAATCTTCAGGGCTATTGGGACCTGTAACGTTGACTCCGGCTATGGTGAAGCAATGAATTATATAGTCCTGATGTTGCAACCTATAGAATAAATGTTTCAGGGTATTTGTGTAATATATTGAGTATTAATGTGATATGTAAATATGTGCAACATGAATACCCTGAAATTTCGTTTTGAACGAATTTCTATATAAATGTATCTTATTCTATGGTATGAGAGGGAACTTTATGCTAGTTTTGTAACAAACAATTTGAGATAGCTATGAGAAACAAAATTCTTTTATTTTTATTGGCTTTTATAGGAATAAGTCAGATTGCAGCAGCATCAGCTGTTCGTGATAAATACAATTTTAATTCTGAATGGTTACTTTATGTTGGTGATATACCGGAAGCCAAAGAAGTACGTTTTCAGGATACGGATTGGAAGAAAGTAACATTACCACGTCCTTTTAATGAAGATGAAGCTTTTCGTTTAAGTATAGAACAACTGACGGATACAATCATGTGGTATCGTAAGCATTTCCGTCTGCCTGCCGATAGCAAAAACAAAAAAGTCTTTGTTGAATTTGAAGGGGTCCGTCAAGGAGCTGATTTTTATATCAATGGTGAATATATCGGCTTGCATGAAAATGGTGCGATGGCTGTAGGTTTCGATTTGACTCCTTATATTAAATATGGACAAGAGAATGTAATGGCAGTCCGCATTGATAATAACTGGAATTATAAGGAACGTGCCACTGATACTAAGTATCAATGGAGTGACCGTAATTTTAATGCCAATTATGGAGGGATTCCTAAGAATGTGTGGCTTCATGTTACTGATAAACTTTATCAGACACTTCCCTTGTATAGTAATTTAAAAACGACCGGTGTCTATATCTATGCGGAGGATATTCGTGTAAAATCTCGTAAAGCCGTAGTTCACGCCGAATCCGAAATAAAAAATGAATATAATCGGGATAAGAAAGTTGCTTATAAGGTTGAAGTGTGTGATCGTGACGGGAAAAGCATAAAAAGTTTTGAGGGTACTCAGACGGTAGTAAAACCGGGTGAAACTGCGACTTTGGAAGCTTCAGCAGAAATAGACGGACTTCATTTCTGGAGTTGGGGATACGGATATTTGTACACAGTAAAAACCAGTTTATGGGTGGATGGCAGAAAAGTAGATGAAGTGGCTACCCGTACCGGTTTCCGTAAAACTCGTTTCGGCAAAGGAATGATTTGGTTGAATGACCGGGTGATTCAGATGAAAGGTTTTGCACAGCGTACCAGTAATGAATGGCCGGGAGTCGGTATGAGTGTTCCTGCATGGCTGAGTGATTATAGCAACGGTCTGATGGTGGAAGATAATGCCAACTTGGTTCGTTGGATGCATATCACCCCTTGGAAGCAGGATATTGAATCGTGTGACCGTGTCGGATTGATTCAGGCGATGCAGGCCGGTGATGCAGAAAAGGACCGTGAAGGCCGTCAATGGGAACAACGTACAGAATTGATGCGTGATGCCATTATTTACAACCGTAATAATCCGAGTATTTTATTCTATGAATGTGGAAACGAATCAATCAGTCGTGAACACATGATAGAAATGAAAGCGATTCGTGATAAGTATGACCCTCATGGAGGCCGTGCCATCGGTTCCCGTGAAATGCTTGATATTCGTGAAGCCGAATATGGTGGCGAGATGCTTTATATCAATAAGAGCAAACATCATCCGATGTGGGCCATGGAATACTGCCGTGATGAAGGTCTGCGCAAATATTGGGATGAATATTCTTATCCATATCATAAAAATGGGGAAGGAAATAATTCATTCCGTTCTGCAATGACTAATAAGGTCCAGAAAAAGGTGGATGCCCGTGCTTATAATCACAATCAGGATTCCTTTACTATTGAGAATGTGATTCGTTGGTTTGATTATTGGCGTGAACGCCCGGGTACAGGTGACCGTGTCAGCTCGGGAGGTGTGAAAATCATCTTCTCGGATACGAATACACATTATCGTGGTGTGGAGAATTATCGTCGTAGTGGTGTGACAGATGCCATGCGTATCCCTAAAGATCCTTTCTATGCACATCAGGTGATGTGGGACGGATGGGTGGATATAGAGAATCCCCGTATTCATATCGTTGGTCATTGGAACTATAAAGAAGATGTGGTGAAACCTGTTTATGTGGTATCCAGTGCTGAAAAAGTGGAATTGTTCCTGAATGGCAAATCTTTAGGAAACGGTCAAAGAGATTATCATTTCTTGTATACTTTCAAAGATGTGGCATTTGTTCCGGGCAAGTTGGAAGCTGTAGGGTATGATAAGAATGGAAAAGAATGTTGCCGCGCTGAATTGCAGACTGCCGGCAAGCCGGAACAGATTAAACTCAGTGTGATTCAAAGCCCTAAAGGCTGGAAAGCGGATGGAGCTGATATGGTATTGCTTCAAGTGGAAGTGATGGATAAAGATGGCAGACGTTGCCCGCTGGCTAATGATCTGATACATTTTGACGTAGAGGGACCGGCTGAATGGCGTGGTGGAATAGCACAGGGCAAAGATAATTATATTCTTTCAAAAGATTTGCCTGTAGAATGTGGAATCAACCGGGCTTTGATACGCTCTCTTACGACTCCGGGAACAGTTCGTATAACAGCCAAGGCTGATGGATTGCAATCTGCCGAAATCAGTCTTTCTTCCGCACCGGTTGAAGTGAAGAATGGCTTGAGCAATTATATTCCGGGAGATGAACTGGAGGGCAGGCTGACCCGTGGAGAAACTCCGTTGACTCCTTCTTACAAAGATACGAAAGTCGATGTGAATATCTTATCGGCGGTTGCCGGAGCCAACCAGGATGAAGCGATAAAAAGTTTCGATGATAATGAATTGAGTGAATGGAAGAATGATGGCAGGTTGAACAGTGCATGGATAACTTATAGTTTGGAACGTGCGGCCCGTGTGGATGAAATTTGTATGAAACTTACCGGTTGGCGTTTGCGCAGCTATCCTTTGGAAATATATGCAGGTGATGAACTGATTTGGAGTGGTGATACTGAAAAAAGTTTGGGGTATATCCACCTGAATGTAAAACCTGTATTGACAAATGAGATAACCATTCGTTTGAAAGGTGCCAGCAAGGAAGGTGACGGTTTCGGACAAATTGTAGAAGTTGCTGCCCCTGCTGCGGGTGAGTTGGATTTGTTTAAGGCAAAAAATGGCGATAAAACCAATCACGAGTTACGCATTGTTGAAATTGAGTTTAAAGAGAATTTGTGGCAATAGAGATGTGGATATTTTTTAGAGGTAAAGATTGATAGACAGGAGTTTCTTTTTTAAGTAGATAGGCGGGGAAACTCCCCGCTTGTATTAAGGTTTTATAAATTGTTAGATGAAACATTGGGTTATGATGAATATGCTTCTGCTTGTCGGAAGCATATTCGCTTTCTCCCAACCTTATAGTGGAGAAAAGCTTTCAAGAGGATTGATTGGAATTCCTACAGAGGAAGGAATGTATTTTAGCTGGCGCATGACCTTGGAGGATGCAGCCGGATTACAATTTGATTTATACCGTAGTTCCAATGGAGGTGCGGAGGTAAAGTTAAATAAAGAACCAATAGATCGGACTTCCGATTTTTTAGACCGTACGGTTGATTACACGGTGGATAATCGTTGGACTTTAAAAGCAACTACCGGGGAAGTTACTACCTGGACTCGTCTGAAGGGAGAGGAACGGAATCCTTATTTAAGTATTCCTATTTGTAAACCGGAAGACGGAGAAATAGCAGGTGAGCCATTTACTTATACAGCTAATGATTGTAGCGTGGGCGATCTGGATGGTGATGGAGAGTATGAGATTATTTTAAAATGGTCTCCTTCTAATTCAAAGCGACCGCCACAGCGGGGCTTTACCGGTAATACCTATTTGGATGCATATAAAATGGATGGAACCAGGTTGTGGCGTATTGATTTGGGGCCGAATGTACGTTCCGGAGCAGCCACGACTAATTTTCTGGTCTTTGATTTTGATGGAGATGGATGTGCGGAAATTTGTTGTAAAACGGGAGATGGTACTGTCGATGGACTGGGACATCGGATAGGAGATGCCCAAGTCGACTGGAGGACATGGGATAAAAAGAGTCCTACGTATGGTAAGATAGTAAATGGTCCGGAATATCTCACGGTTTTTGAAGGACGTACCGGAAAAGAACTGGATTCGAAAGAATATATTCCAACCCGTTATCCTTTGGATGGTTGGGGAGGTGTAGGTGGCAATTGTGGTAATGACAATACTGGTGGTCGTTCAGACCGTTTTACAGCCGGAGTAGCTTTTCTGGATGGAAAAACGGCTTCACCTGTCATGGTAAGAGGATGGTACGGACGGACGGTGGTAGCTGCATGGACTTTTACAAACGGGGCATTGAAACATACATGGACTTTTGATAGCGCGGCACCGGGTTGGGAGACCTATTCGGGTATGGGAAATCATAGTGTGACCGTAGCGGATTTTGATGGTGATGGTTGTGACGAAATCTGTGTGGGGGCTATGACTGTAGACCATGACGGTAAAGGACTGTTTACTACGGGCTTGCGTCACGGGGATGCCTTGCATGCCGGACGTTTTATTCCTTCCCGTCAAGGTATGCAGGTTTTTGGCGTGCATGAAAATGAAGGCGATAATGAAATTGTAAAGCGTACTCCTGCCGTAGCTATGTTTGATGGAGCGACCGGAGAAATTATCTGGCAGGATGGTTTGGGACAAGATGCCGGTCGTGGAGTAGCTGCCGATATTGATCCGCGTTATGATGGAGCAGAGTGTTGGTGCAATATAGGAGGTTTGAGAAGAGGGGATACCGGAGAAATAATCAGTAATAGAAAGCCTGGCTCCTGCAATTTTACCATTTATTGGGATGCCGATCCCTTAGCGGAACTACTGGATCATGTTTCCATCAGTAAATGGAATTGGAATACGGAAAGTACAGATTTATTATTGAAAGCCGAGGGAGTTGTTTCCAATAATGGAACAAAAGGTAATCCGTGTTTGTCGGGTGATATTTTAGGAGATTGGCGGGAAGAGGTTATTTGGGCCTCCGAAGACCAGACGGAATTACGTATTTATTCTACTACCATACCGGCTGTGGACAGACGTGCCACATGGATGAATGACCGTCAGTACAGGTTGGCGATAGCTTGGCAGAATGTAGCGTATAACCAACCGCCGCACCCTAGTTTCTAGCCTTGTCGCTACTCTGATTAGGATATATGTACTATTGGTTGAACGAATAAACAGGAAAATGAATGAATTTCTATTCTCCGGTTTGTTCGTTCATCTTATTTTTGTGAAAGATTTGAAATGCAATAAAAGAAAAACACTATAAATGTCATGAAAGGAAACAAACTTTGTTTATGCTTTTTGTTAGCTGCCGGAGTAGGATTGGGAGCACATGCTCAAAATAAAATAGCTGCTCCGATGAAGGATGTGAATCAAGTCGTTGATAATACACTTGATAGTTTGAATGTGGCGCGTTCCGCCCGTCCTGTTTCAGGTTCCAGCCGGAAAGGGGATAATCCGGTGTTGTTCCTTGTTGGAAATTCAACGATGCGTACCGGTACGTTGGGCAATGGAAATAACGGTCAATGGGGATGGGGATATTTTGAACACGAGTATTTTGATGAAAATAAGATAACCGTTGAAAATCATGCATTGGGAGGAACCAGCAGCCGTACTTTTTATAACCGGTTATGGTCTGATGTCTTGAAAGGAGTTCGTAAAGGTGACTGGGTTATCATAGAATTGGGACATAATGACAATGGTCCGTACGATAGTGGCCGTGCCCGTGCCTCTATTCCGGGAATTGGCAAAGACAGTCTGAATGTGACTATTAAAGAGACAGGAGCAAAAGAAACCGTATATACGTATGGGGAATATATGCGTCGTTTTATTCATGATGTGAAGAAAAAAGGCGCTCATCCTATTTTGATGTCCCTGACTCCTCGCAACGCTTGGGAAGATGCAGACAGCACTATTATTACCCGGGTAAATCAGACATTTGGATTATGGGCGAAGCAGGTAGCTAAAAAAGCGAGAGTTCCTTTTATAGATCTGAATGATATCTCGGCGCGCAAATTTGAGAAATTCGGCAAAGAAAAAGTAAAGTATATGTTCTATCTGGACCGTATTCACACAAGTGCTTTTGGCGCGCGTGTCAATGCAGAATCTGCAGCCGAAGGAATCCGTAATTATAAAGGGTTGGAACTGGCGCGTTATTTGAAACCGGTAGAAAAAGATACGGTTACGGGGGCTACCCGTAAAAAGGGGAATCCTGTATTGTTTACGGTGGGAGACAGTACAGTGAAGAATACTGATAAAGATGAAAATGGCATGTGGGGATGGGGAAGTGTTATTCACGAACTGTTTGACACAGAAAGAATTTCTGTAGAGAATCATGCGAAAGCGGGCCGCAGTGCGCGTACTTATTTAGATGAAGGGCGTTGGGATAAAATCTATCATGCACTTCAGCCGGGAGATTTTGTTTTGATACAATTCGGACATAATGATGCAGGTGACATAAACACAGGGAAAGCGCGTGCGGAATTACCCGGTTCAGGAAATGAAAGCAAGGTCTTCAAAATGGAGAAAACCGGCAGCTATCAAGTGGTTTATTCTTTCGGCTGGTATTTGCGTAAGTTTATTATGGATGTAAAAGAAAAGGGAGCTGTTCCTATTGTCCTGAGTCATACACCCCGCAATAAGTTTGATAATGGTGAGATAGAGCGCAATACAAATTCTTTTGGTAAATGGACGCGTGAAGCGGCAGAAGCGGCCGGGGCTTATTTTATAGATTTGAATAAAATATCAGGAGACAAGCTCCAGGATATGGGATACAATCAAGGTTTGCGTGTAGTAGGAACGTATTTCAATCATGACCATACCCATACCTCTTTGAAAGGTGCCCGTATGAATGCCCGGAGTATTGCTGACGGGCTGAAAGCTACGGACTGTCCGTTAAAAGACTTTTTAAAGTAAATGAAAACAAAACAACATCGTATGAAAAATCTGTTTCTGTTTTTATTTCTATTAGTTGTCTTTACGTCAAAGGCACAGGATAATAGGGTTTCCGGTTTAAATTCCCGTCAGTTTACTAAATACTGGAAGGTTGAATCGGAATCGCCTGATTATAAAGTGACGTTTCAGGGAGATACCGCTGAGATAGTATCTCCCAAGGGATTGACTCTTTGGAGAAAAGAGAAAATGAGTGGAAAAGTGACCATTGAATATGATGCATATGTGGTGGTGGAGTCGGATGGAGATCGTCTGAGTGATTTGAACTGCTTCTGGATGGCATCAGACCCTCAATATCCCGATAATTTATGGAAGCGAGAAAAATGGCGTAGCGGTATATTCCTGAATTGTTATTCTTTACAGCTTTACTATTTGGGATATGGTGGCAATCATAACTCTACTACACGTTTCCGTCGTTATGATGGGGATGAGTCGGGTATTACAAATCCTAAAGCCCGTCCTGCTATTCTAAAGGAATATACGGATGCCGGACATTTGCTGAAGCCGAATCATTGGTATCATATCAAGATTACCAACGAGAACAATAGGGTTAGTTATTACATAGACGGTGAGCGTTTGGTGGACTTCAGGGATGCTGAACCGTTACGGGAAGGCTGGTTTGGTTTTCGTACCACTTTGTCGCGTACTCGTATTACAAATTTCAGTTATGAATGCTCATCGCAAGAAGTGGCTACTGTTCCTTTGCAATGGATTGGTGAGACTCCCCGGCAGGATAAGGCCGTAAGTTTCGGAGTGCCTTTTGATAAAGGGGAAGTTTTTCCGGAAAACAAGTTACGGCTATCTGCAGAAAGTGGTGAGGATATTCCTATTGATACCTGGACTTTGGCTTATTGGCCGGATGGTTCTGTAAAGTGGGGAGGAATAGCTGGAGTTATTCCTGCCGGAACAGAAAAACTGACTCTGGAAAAGGCGGTAAAGAAATCTAAAGCGAAATCCAAACTGCCGGATACAGATAAAAAGAAGTCCGTTTCTGTTACAGAAACATCACAGGGTATTCATATTTCTACCGGAGCCATTTCAGCATATATACCTCGTCAAGGCGAATTTTTGATAGATAGTCTGTTATATAAAGGTGTGAAAGTAGGAGGAAAGGCTAGGCTTATCTGCCATACGCAAAGCGAACCGGTACTTGAAAGTACTTCTCAAGTTTCTTTCACTAATTATATAGGAGAACTGAAATCTGTAACTGTAGAGCGTGCCGGTTCTGTGCGTGCGCTTGTTAAATTGGAAGGGGTACACAAAAGTCCGAAGGGTCGTGAGTGGTTGCCCTTTGTGGTACGGCTTTATTTTTATGGTGGCAGTGAGCAAGTGAAAATGGTGCATAGCTTTGTATATGACGGAGATCAGAACAAAGATTTCATTCGCGCCTTGGGAGTTCGTTTTGACGTTCCTATGCGTGAGGCTTTATACAATCGCCATGTAGCTTTCTCTTGTGCCGATGGTGGAGTCTGGAGCGAGCCCGTTCAGCCTTTGGTGGGACGACGCATACTTACATTGGGTAAAACCGGAAATGGAGAATCTTCGTTACAGCAACAGCAGATGGAAGGAAAACGCATTCCTCCTTATGAAGCTTTTGACGAAAAGAACCGTGCTCTGCTTGATCATTGGGCTTCTTGGGACAGCTATCGTCTGTCCCAACTGACAGCAGATGCATTTTCAATCCGTAAACGTGCCAATGACAATAATCCTTGGATAGGTACTTTTTCCGGTACACGTAGTGAGGGTTATGCTTTTGCCGGAGATATAACCGGAGGCATGGGGCTTGAGTTGCATGATTTCTGGCAGTCTTATCCGTCTTCTATTGAAATCTCGGATGCAAAAACTCCGGTGGCTGCTCTTACCGCATGGATATGGAGTCCGGATGCTGAGCCGATGGACTTGCGCCATTATGATAATGTGGCCCATGACTTGAATGCCAGTTACGAAGATGTGCAAGAGGGAATGAGCACTCCTTACGGGATTGCCCGTACAACGACTCTTACCTTGATACCTCAGGGCGGTTATAGCGGAAAGAAAGCTTTTGCAGAACAAGCTAAACAACTTGCCGGACCGGGAGTGCTGATGCCTGTACCTGACTATTTGCATGCCAAGCAGGCATTTGGTGTTTGGAGTCTTCCCGATCGTAGTACTCCTTTCCGTGCCCGGGTGGAAGACAGGTTGGATGCTTATATCAGCTTCTATCAAAAAGCAATAGAACAAAACAAATGGTATGGTTTCTGGAATTATGGGGATGTGATGCATGCATACGATCCTGTCCGCCATACCTGGCGTTATGACATCGGAGGTTTTGCTTGGGATAACACGGAACTGGCTTCTAATATGTGGCTATGGTATAATTTCCTGCGTACCGGACGTGCTGATATCTGGCGCATGGCAGAAGCCATGACCCGTCATACGGCGGAAGTGGATGTATATCATATCGGTCCGAATGCAGGATTGGGTAGCCGGCACAACGTCAGTCATTGGGGGTGTGGAGCTAAAGAAGCACGGATCAGTCAGGCTGCCTGGAATCGTTTCTACTATTATCTTACTACGGACGACCGATGCGGTGATTTAATGACCGAAGTAAAAGATGCCGATCAGAAATTGTACACGCTGGACCCCATGCGTCTGGCGCAACCTCGCAGTCAGTATCCTTGTACGGCACCTGCACGTCTCCGTATCGGTCCCGACTGGTTGGCATACGCCGGAAACTGGATGACTGAATGGGAGCGTACCGGCAATACGGCTTATCGTGACAAAATTATAGCCGGGATGAAAAGTATTGTGGCACTGCCCAACCGTATCTTTACAGGTCCGTTGGCTTTAGGTTATGATCCGGCTACAGGGATTATTACCAGCGAATGTGATCCCAAGTTAGAAAGTACAAATCATTTGATGACTATCATGGGAGGTTTTGAAGTCATGAATGAAATGATCCGTATGGTTGATTATCCCGAATGGAATGAGGCATGGCTTGATCTTGCCGCCCGTTATAAGCAGAAAGCATGGGAGTTAAGGAAAAATCGTTTCCGTATATCCCGTTTGTTGGGATATGCAGCCTATCATACCCGTAATGCAAAAATGGCGGAAGAGGCTTGGACAGATTTGTTTTCCCGCTTGGAACATACTCCGGCTCCACCTTTCCGTATAGAAACTGTTCTTCCGCCGGAAGTTCCCGCTCCTTTGGATGAATGTACAAGTATCAGTACCAATGATGCCGCCCTTTGGAGTCTGGATGCCATTTATATGCAGGAAGTGATTCCGGTGGATGGTATGAGATAGGATATTTTCGTATCTGTTTGATGATATCATTGTATAGCTTATCATCCTGAACATGAGTGAAGAATCTGTTTACAACAACTCTTTTATTGTTTACAGATTCTTCACTGATATTCAAAATAATAGAAATGACAGAATCATTATTCAACAATCCATTTTTCAATATTCCGTGTTTCAGCACTGAAGTTCACTCCTATTTTAAACAGTCTTCGTCCGTCTGTTTCAAAAGGAAGTGCGTAATGCTTGTCGTTAATCTGCTGTAAGGCTTCTTCCGCTGTTCCGTTCAGTTTAAACTCCATTATATAGATAAACTTGTCTGTCTGCAAAACGAGGTCTATGCGGCCACTGCTGGTGTGATACTCCACTTTGACATAGAAACCTACCAGCTTAAAGATGATGAAAAGTACATTCTCGTAATGCAGTTCCTGTTCACGGATAATCTCGTATGTAGTGTCTGCAAAGAAGCTTTGCAGGCGTTGGAAGAAAGAATTGTAGTCGCCTGAACGTATTTCACGGACAAACTTTTGTATCTCAAATGGAGATTCCACCTTGTTCATACTGGTATAATAAGGTACAAGAAACTGTATGAACCCTTCTTCCACTTCTTTGTTTGGAAAGCCCAAATGATAGATACCGAACTCTTCATCATATCCTTTTATAGTAAGATATCCACTTTGATAGATAACAGGAATGGGACTGGTTGACTCCGAATCAATGCTGTTCAACACTTGGGCATTGGTCTCTTCGTGTGCCATCCGTTCCAGATTGTAATGATGTCTTTTTAGCAGTTCCACCAAGTAAGTAGGAGTCCCCGTCTCGAACCAGTAACTGCCAAATTCCTTGCGCTTGAAAGCATTGAGCAGACTGAACGGATTATACATGCCGATGGAGTTGTGGGTGAAGTGATAGCCATCATAATATTGTCTTAGTTTTTCGCAGAAGCTGTCATAAGTCATCTTTTGTACATCTGCAAATTCATGAAGTTCGGTTTCCAAATTCTTATGAATTTCTTTTTCGCTGATGCCACATAATTCTATATATTCATTCCACATCGAAATATCATCCAGGTTATTCAGATCACTGAATACACTTACTTTTCCAAACTTAGTTACTCCTGTCAGCATGGCGAATTTGATGCAGCCATCCTTGCTTTTCAATGCTCCGTAGAATGCTTTAAGTGTTTCGCGAAAACTATTTTGCAATTCTTTATTGCCGATGGCTTGCAACATGGGCTTGTCATATTCGTCTACCAGAATCACTACACGTTGGCCTGTTTGTTCATAAGCGCGCTGAATGGTGCCTTCAAAACGCATGGACAAGGAATCTTCGGCAGGCTCGTTTCCATATAGCTTTTCCCAGGTTACCAATGTACGGTTCAGTTTGCTTTCCAAACTTTGCGGACTATCATATTTCTGTGTATTCAGGTCAATGTGCAGTATGGGATATTTTGTCCAGTCCTTTTCCAGTTTTTCCATAGCCAGTCCTTGAAAAAGTTCCTTTTTCCCTTGGAAATAAGCTTCCAGAGTGGAGATAAGCAGGCTTTTTCCGAAGCGGCGTGGGCGGCTCAGGAAATAATAGCGTCCGGATTTCACCAATTGATAAATCAATGCTGTTTTATCAATATAGAAATAGCCATCCAGGCGGAGACTTTCAAAATTCTGTATACCGATAGGATAAATCTTATTGCCCATACTTTTTTGTTTTTAAATGATAACATACAAAGTTACTGATTTCCTTTTTATTTCCTGTATTTTCAGCGAATTCTTTTGGAATAATGTTTTGTTTTTAAGTAGGTATGTCACAGAGGGGAATACAGAAACTTTTCATCTTTTGTTCTCTCCTAAAAGGATTTTATGATCTTTTGTTTCTTAATTTATGTCGATGGTTGATGTGGATAAAGTATAATTTATGAGATACCTTATTAGAAATAATCAGTAACAGGCAAAAATGGGTTCATCTGAAGAAATTTATTGGAACATGGCAAAAAACAATAGAAAGTTGGACGCGAAAATGCCCTCATGCCCTCACTTTGGCTCTAACTGGTTTATAATGAACTGCTTATTAGTGATGGTAGTATCTGTGTTAGTGAGGGCATTGCCCTCACTAACACCGATGCTTAAAAATAAATTATTCAGACTTTATCGCATGATACAAAGTACTTTTATTGCTGGCTTTTGGGGGAATGCTCAGCTTGCAGAGAATGCGTCTGGAATAATTTATATTGTTGATTTATAGTTCTTTTTATGCGTATGTCCTTTCGGGTAATTGAAAATCTTCATGAGCGGTCTCCCTTCTTCCTTCTTCTCTGAAGTAGCAGAAGAAAAGTGATATTTGAAAAACTGCTCCAAAGGCAAAATTTGCTCAAATTCGGTGTTGTTTTGCCACAATACCCTACTCTTTTTCATCATTCACCCCCTAACGTTCGTTCTTATAAAGCAGCTGCATGGCTTGTGAATCGAGTTGGTGGTAGTCTATGTGTGCATATTTCCCTGTCTCTTATTTCTTTTCTTTCTTTTCTTTTCCTACTTTTTATATGTTTGTAATTGCTTATCTACCTAGGTGGTTAAGTCTAACCACAAGTGTGGTTAAAGTTAACCACAAAGGTGACTAGACTTAATCACATCCGTGGTTATGGCGGATGCATTATATTTTTTACTATATTATTCCTTGTTATTTATTTGTTATATTGTTGATTATTAATGCGTTATTATTTGATTATGTCGATTGTTTTTCTTGTCTTTATAAGATATATTAAAACATAAACTAACATGAAAATTGGTATAATTGACCTTTGTAAACAAATA
>OMDD01000517.1_pt1 | contig 19431 bp, 19 predicted proteins | sample 1674331 | NCBI WGS metagenome assembly OMDD01 (sample SAMEA103958164, study PRJEB25191) | human gut metagenome | biome: human-associated habitat [ENVO:00009003]; feature: intestine environment [ENVO:2100002]; material: feces | place: Germany | collected 2013/2015
CCGCCGAAGAGCGGTTTCATACGTTAGCACGGGGTTGGCTTGCCTACCCCGTGACACCAACGCATCACCCATCTACCGCCGAAGAGCGGTTGTATAAACGTCATCCCATCGGTTTGCCTCGCCCCGTGACGCCTTGCGACATACGCAGAGAGCGGAGCCTCCGTTTCCCGGAAGCCCCGCTCTTCGCCTTAATCAATTATTGTTTTCTTACAGCATAACTTTCTGTGCCTTGCCGTCGACAACAACCACATAGACACCCTTGTCAAGGCGAACTTCGCCCATGCCGCGGAATGCCAATTGTCCGGCTACGGTGTAGACTGCAAACGTCTTGTCGCCCTCAACGCGGATTACGCCGTTGGCTGCAACAACCTTAGCTGCCTCTGCCTCAACCTCTGCTACTGCTGATGTCGAACCTTCTGACGGTTTGAAGTTTTTAACTGCAAATGTCGAATTTCCGTCACTGAACCGGAAATACATATGGAAATGAACCAACGCATCTCTATTGGATATTGATTTTGTCGTTGTGCATTCATAGACGCCCTCAGAAGTGCGAATCAAAGAAACAGGTTCCTCAACCCCGTGAACATACATATTGGTTTCTTCAAAGTCTTCACGATCTTGATCAAGCGAAACTTTAAAAGACAACGTATTGTCAGGATTTACCGTTATAAGCATTGAACCATTAGGATTGTATGCTTCGTTGTTCCAATCTTTTGAGGCAATTGGAATTGTCAGATACCGTGGCTCAAGATCCGGTGCCTCCAGAGTGGTAAAATTAACTGTTTTGCTCACGCCGGCATTGCCTGCTGCGTCGGCAATGGCAAGTGTCAGATTGTATTTAGTGTTTGCCGTAAGTCCGTTCAACGCGATTGTCTGATCTGTGCCGTCGGCTTTCACTGTTTTCTTCACCTCAGCAAATCCATTATCACCTGTCAGAGTAATGAAGGCGCTGCCTGAATCATCTGTCACATTAACCACAATTTCAGCAGTCTTGTCTGTTACGTTTTGTGCCACTGGATCAGAGCCCCATGTCGGAACTGTAGTGTCTTCCGACGGTTTCGCATTCGAATCGCCGACCTTCATATAGATATTCTGTGTCATCGGCGCGCCACCATCCATTGGGAAACGGAAGCGGAAATTAATTCGGTCTTCTCTTGTTTTTTCATTTTCATCAAAAAGCGTCGCCGTAAATTCATTTGTCGTTCCTTCCACCTTTGTCATTCCTACAAACATAGGAGCCGGCAATTGGTCACACCAAAGTTCTGGAGTTGTAAGATTTTTTCCAATTTCGCTCAGTTTGATTTTGAACACTATTTGGTTGTAAGCTGTTGTTGTTGCACTATATTCAATAGTTGGGAAATATCCATCAACTGTATTAATCCAATTCGCCTTGTCCGAACCTCCGGCGATGCCATAGTATGTCACCTCCTCCAATGCCGGAGCTTCTGTTGTTGTAAACGTTACTGTTTTAACATCTCCAACATTGCCAGCCATATCCTTAACGCGAACGTAATATTTATAGCCCGTTTTTTGCGACAGTCCTTTCAACGCAATTTCTGTTGCTTCATTTGCTTTGCCACTCACTGATGCCTCCAGAGTTGCAAAATCTTCAGTTTTTGAAACTTCATATTTCAATATCGTTGAAATATTGTCTTTAGCATTGACCGAAATCGTAGCAGCCGTCGGGGATGCAACTACAGTTGGCTCCGATACCCACGTCGGCGCTTCGTTGTCTGGAACCACATTTACTGGAACCAATTTCACATTTCTATAGTCAATCGTTGTCGGCTCTTTGACATTCCAATTGCCGCCAACAAAACCAAACATCACACGAGACGAGGATTCTATTGTTTGCAATACATTGGCGTCAACCCAGCTCTGCACAGGAATTGTTATGGTATGCCATTTTCCATCATGGTCGAACGAAACGGGTTTTTCTATCGCGCCCTTGGTTTGAACTTCAAATTTCAGTTTCACATCGCCACTCCATGATGTTCGCACATCGTATACAAGATTGTATTCCGTGCCTTTAAGTATTACAGGGTCGATTTCCGAGCCAAACCAATCGTAAGACAGAAACCAACTTCCAGTTTCTGTTATAGTCTGAGTAAATCCTACCACCTGACCGTTCTCGCTATAGTCCGACACGGTCATAGGGCCAGCATTGCCCTGTTTTCTTGTTGTTGATAATTTCACTTCACCCTCACCTACATTGCCATACAGCACATAGGTGCTTTGTGCGCTTGCCACACTTGCCGCAAAGGTTGCGAAAGCGAGCAACGCCATTTTTAATAAGTTCTTTTTCATTTTCATTTGTATAAATTTTAATGTTTGTTTTATTTATTTCCCTATTTCACTACCGCATTGCCTTGACGGGCAATGTAGAGTCCCGGCTGCCAACCTGCGGTTGAAACCTCGGTTGCCTCTGTGTTGGCGACCATCTGACCCATCACGTTGCAAACCACGATGCGTGAGGCTGCCGTCGTGCGGAGCGTCGTGCCGTTTGGACGCAAATCAAGATATGCCGAATTGTTGTCAATCCCCGTATGCTCTGCCGCCATTGATGCCGTGCCGAGCAGTAGGCTGGCTGCAATAATGGTGAATAAGTTTTTCATACGAATAAATTTTATATGTTGGTTTTATGCTGCAAATTTACGCGCATCGCGCGCAATGTGTTCATTTTATTACTCAACAAAAACTCACAAACCACTACAACAAAAACTCAACAATAAAAGCCAAACCTCTAATATTTAGCGGTTTGACTTTATTTTTCACATTTTTTAAACCACGACATCCGATTTCTGTTAAAAAACTGTGCGCAAATCGCCGTTTTCCGCCGTTTTCACTGCGGAAAAGGCGCCGTCGGCTGCCGTCACAGGGCTACGTGTATCCAGCGGCCGCCCTGTTCCCACAGCAGTTCGGTGTGGGGTAGCGACTGGAGGATGCGCATCAGTTCGGCGTTGCGGCCGCTGCGGGTGTCAAGGTCGGCGGCGCGCCCCTGCAGATGATATGAGCGACGCGCTCCGCCCACCAGGCGGTTCACCGCGCAGTTGCGGTAGCCGCTGTTGACGTAGATTGGCGCGCCGAGGCGTTCTCTTGCGGGGTCGAGCACGCGCTCGGCGAGACGGCGCAGGTTTTCCCGCTCCACGGCACCGGGATTGTTGGCTATGCTGTGGCCGATGGCGGTGTCTGAATGTGTAAGTTCTTCAATGGTAAAATGTTTCATTTCTTCAAGTTTTTAAGGTTGTTGATAATTTTGGTTAATTTCTCATTGTCGGCGGCGGATTCGAGCAGGTCGAGCAACGCGCCTACATCGGTGCGCTCCTTGTCGCTGCCTTTCTCAAAGATGCTTTTCACCTCTATCCCTGCCATGCCGAGCGACCCGAGAAGCGTGAACAGCGGCACGGTGGGCACGGCATAGCCTTCAACTGCGCGCATAAACCACGCGCCGGCTATCTGCATGGCATCGACAACGGTAAGCACCACAAGCACGTTGTAGTAGCGCGCCAGCTTGTCGACGGTGCGGCGGAGCGAGCGGCTGCGTGTTGCCTCGCCGCGCTTACGGGATTTGCTGATGCCGCTTGCCATGTCGGCGCCAACCGCGGCGAGAACGAGTACATACTCCGTAACCACCACACTGAGAAGCCACCACAGCCGGCTCCATTCCATTTCAATAAAATTGTTTTCCATAGCATTTCGTTTTTACTTTTTATGCAAAATTAAACTCCTTTCCGCAGCCGTGACCGCGAAAAGGAGCAACCATGCTTGATTATTTTGTTTTTATGTCTTATCCACGTTTTGTGGTGTCGGGCTTGGCGCCGTATGTCGCCTTGTCGTGAGCCACCTGTTCGGGACTGCGGAGCACGGGCAACTTCATCACCGTGGCACTGTCGACATACACATCGGTGTTGCCGCGCCACGGCATTTTCATTGAATAGCGCACGTAGTCTACAAGCAGCACGCTGTCGCCGCGCATGGCTTTGTAGATTTTCTCGCCAAGTTTCTGGTCACGCACGGAAAAATGAAAAATCAAGTCATTTGCGTCGGTCACTCGGTCGGGATAGTCGGTGACCATAGTGCATTCGTAGGAGTCGAACAGCAGTCCGCTGCTGAGTTCCACCTTCACGAGATAGCCGCGCACACAGCCTTTGTCCACTTTCTTCGACACGAAGAGCATGTTGACAACTATCGCCGCAACTACAAGAAGCGTGCCGGCAATGATTATCCGGCGCCACCGCCTACGGCGGCGCTGACCGTTGGTCACGATAAAGTCTTCGCGGTATTGCTCTTCCTCCGGCACTGCCGGCGCGGCTTGCGCCTCGGACTGTGCGGGTTGCGCCTCGTCGTCGCGTTCTTCTGCCGGACGCTCGTCCTCATCGAAATAATCGTCTATTCTAAGTGCCATCTCTTAGTTCCCTTCTTTTGTTTTATTCATCAATATGTAGACGTAGGAATAGATTCCCAACGCTATCAGCAACAATGTCTGTGTGCCCCAAACGAGCATGGCAAACGCGGTGGCGTTGGCGTCGGGACGATTGATCGAGAACGTGCCTACTCCGTAGAGCGACAGGCCGAAGATTATCGCAATGTGCCATGCACCGAGGCCTCCGTTGGTGGGTATGCCCATCGAGATGCTGCTCAGCACGAAGCAAACCAGTGCGCAAACAATGCCGAGGTCTTTCGTAAACGGAAAGGCAAAGAAGCAAACGTAGAGCTGCGTGAAGTAGCAGCCCCAGATGAGAAGCGTGTAAAACAGGAACCAGCGCTTGCCTTTCATCTTTGTTATGCTGTAGAAGCCTTGCCACAGTCCGGCGATGGCATTGTCGATTTTCTGGATAAACGCGAAGTGCTTGCCCAATTTGAACAACGCTACAACAAGTCCTGCGACAACAGCTACCCCTATCCATGTCACGGGCGATGTCACGGTATTGAATATGCCGTCCTTGACTTGAGGGAAGGCATCAAAAAACTTGTCGAACGCAGACCACGCAAGACACATCGTCACAAGGGTCAACGTCAGAACGGTGACGGTGTCCGACAGGCGGTCGGCGACCATCGAGCCTACCACTTTGGTAAACGGGGCTTTCTGGCGACGCGAGATGTAGCTGCAGCGCCACACCTCTCCGAGGCGTGGAAAAACAAGATTGACAGCATACGTGCCGAATATCGAAACTACAAGCACTCCGAGCGGCGCGTCGATGCCGAGCGCACGCAGTTGCAAACGCCATCGCATAGCGCGGAACACGTGGCTGAACGTTGATATTACGAGCATTACGCCTATCCAAGTGTAGTCCACGTCGTAGCGGAGGATGTTTTTCATCTGCTCCACATCGACATTGTTATAGAGCCAATAAAACAATCCTACTCCGACAACCAATGGTATGACCACCTTGCACACCGTGCCCAACGATTTCTTTATCTTTTCTTTTTCCAATTTCTGACCAAATTTTAAAATTCGCACAAAGTTAATGCAAGTCGAGTGAAAAAGCAAAATCAAGTTTACTTGAATTTTGATTTTTCCGAGACGCAGCCCAACTTATCAAAAGTTAGTGCAAGTCGAGTGAAAAACCGCGCAAGCCGAGTGAAAAATGAAGCTCGCTTCAATTTTTCCGAGGCGCAGCCGGTTTTATCAAAAAAGCAAAATCAAGCTTGCTTGAAATTTTGATTTTTCCGAGACGCAGCCTAACTTATCAAAAGTTAGTGCAAATTATTTCAAACCCATTTTTTGGAAATAATAGTCAAGCACGTCTTTTGCTGCTACAAACGAGCTCTGGCGGGCGGCAAGCACATTGTCCTGCTTCACCTTCAGCAACGCCTCCACCTCAGGGTCACGGTAGAAGTGCGCCTTCAGCTGCTCGTCGATTGTCTCATACATCCAATATTTCTCCTGCTCCATGCGACGGTGCTCGAAATAGCCGTTGCCTTTGACAAACTCGAAATAGCGGTCAATCATCTCCCACACTTCTTTGATGCCGATGCCGTAGTAGCCCGAATAGGTCAGCACTTCGGGTATCCAGCCCGACAATGTGGGCGGAAACAGATGCAACGCGCTCTGAAACTGTGCTTTGGCAAGGTTGGCGCGCTCAATGTTGTCGCCGTCGGCTTTGTTGATGACTATGCCGTCGGCCATCTCCATGATGCCTCGTTTGATGCCCTGCAACTCGTCGCCGGTGCCTGCCAGCTGTATCAGCAGGAAGAAGTCGACCATCGAATGCACTGCCGTCTCGCTTTGTCCCACTCCGACGGTCTCCACAAAGATGTTGTTGAAGCCGGCGGCCTCACAAAGCACGATGGATTCGCGAGTCTTGCGTGCCACGCCGCCGAGAGAGCCTGCCGACGGGCTGGGGCGGATGAAGGCTTTGGGATGAATCGACAGTTTCTCCATGCGGGTCTTGTCGCCGAGGATACTGCCTTTGGTGCGCTCGCTGCTCGGGTCGATGGCGAGAACGGCGAGTTTGCCGCCGTCTTTAAGCACATGCAGTCCGAACTCGTCGATCGACGTACTCTTGCCGGCGCCCGGCACTCCAGTGATGCCGATGCGGCGCGAGTTGCCTGCCGACGGAAGGCACTTTTCTATCACTTCCTGAGCCAATGCCTGATGCTCGGGCACCAGACTCTCCACAAGCGTCACCGCTCGGCTCAGCACAGTCACGTCGCCCTTGAGGATGCCTTCCACATATTCGCCGGCTGTCATCGTGCGGCGGCGCTTGCGCGGATGGAAGTAAGGGTTGACTTTCGGTGGCTCTGCCACTCCACTGTTGACAGCAAGTCCGGCAAACTCTTTGCTGTTCTCCGGATGGCTCACCATATTGTGATGCTCGTCATGATCAAGAAATTCCATATCGTTGTGTCTTTTGTTATTTTTGTTTTTTAACTGTTTCTGTTGTGCCTACAGTGCGTATCTGCACGGTGCCTTGCAGCGGGTCGTTGGTGAATATCACCACACTGCTGTTGAGCAGTCGGCCGTCGGCCATCTTGCTCGGGTCGAGCGTTATGCAGATCTTGCCTTTCCGGCCGGGTTTCAGGCATCGCGCCGTCTTTTTCACTGCCACCGCATCGTCCATCGTGCCGGTGCCGGTGATGTGAAGGTCGGCTTTGCCGATATTCTCTATCTCCACGCTGCGCATAATCTTCTTCGTGCCTATCGGGGTGAAGTCCACTCTGTCGGCGCGAAGCCTCAACTGCGGTGCGGAGGCATAGTCCACTTTCTCTGGATGCGCTGCCACCACTTGCGCCGTGGCGGTTATCACGCCCATACTCCTGCCGTTGGCTTTGACGGCTATCTGCGTGTCGGCACGCCCTGTCTCGTCGGCACTGTCTGCTTGAAAGACGATGCTGAACGAAGTCAGGTCGCCGGGAGCCACCTCTGCGGAATCGGCAACCACGACAAAACGCTTGTCGGCGCTCTCAAACGAAAGGCTGAGGGTGTCGTGACCGGCATTGTAGGCTATCACGCTTGTCTGGCGGCGGTGTCCCTGCCGCACGTCGCCAACCACTGCCGTGCGCGACGTAAGCCGCAAATCACCGGCTTTCTCCGGAAAAATCCGCCCTACGGTCTCTCCCTCGGGGCGCACCTTGCCTGCTATCTGCAGCTGTGTGGTTCCCTTGTCGGTATGCACAGCCACATGCTTCTTGAACGGACCCGGGCGATACGACGGATTGAACTCCACAAGAAGGCTGCCGCTGTCGCCGGGCAATATCACCGTGTCGGCAAGCCTTGCCGTCGTGCAGCCGCATGATGACGAAGTGCGCTTCACCACCACCGTGTCGGCCCCGCCGTTGCGATAGGCAAACCGGTGAGCCACCTTGCCGTCGGCTTCCTTGATGATGCCGAAGTCCCACGCCGTCTCCTTCCATTGCAGCTGTGCGGAGGCAGCCGCGGCGACAAGCGCCGCCGTCAATATCACCGTCAGTCTGCGCATTACGGTATCACGTTGCCTTTAATCCTCAAATACGCCGTCCCGCCGTTGGTCACCACCGTGACGGTCTTGTCAAACGCTCCGCGGCGGCCGTCGGGCTTATACGTCACTCCGATTTTGGCAGTCTCGCCGGGGGCAATGGGCTTCTTTGGATAAGCGGGCTTTGTGCAGCCGCACGAAGAGCGCGCCGTGCGGATTATCAACGGCTCGTCGCCAGTGTTGCGAAACTCGAACCAGCATGTCACGTCGCCGCCTTTCTCCTTGACATATCCAAAGTCATGTACTTTTGTCACGAGCGTCATCTTCGCCTTTTCGCCGGCGAATGCCGGAAGCAGCGACATCATTGCGATTATCACAAGCAAAAGTCTCTTCATTTTTCACATCTCCTTTAATTATGCAAAATTAGCAAATAGCGTCATCCCTGTGCAATTTCTTCGCCTAAAAATGCTTAAATCGCCCTGCCTCCACCTTTCCTGCCCCGCATTTTATAGCCTCCGCCCTTGCTTTTTCAAAAACAACACTCTATCTTTGTGGAAATTACAAGCTTGGTGTCTATATGAAACCTGTCTTTGCCATACCACTGTTTCTGCTTGCCCAGCCCATGGTTGCGGCGGAAACACCGATGAGCTATGTGCGCGTGATCGAATCTTACTCGCCGTCGCGCAGCGAGCCGGCGGCATACTTCGATATGGCGCGTGTCACGACAACTTATTTTGACGGACTTGGACGCCCGGTGGAGACTGTACGCGTGGGTGCGGGTGGCGATTTCGAGGACGTGGCGGAGCTGACGGTCTACGGCCACGGCGACAAGGTAGCGGAGCGGTGGCTGCCGGTAGGCACGCACAGCGGAGGGGCGTTTGTGGCGCCGGCATCGCTGATCGGAGAGGCCAAGGCGTTCTACGGATGCGACAGCCCGCTGACGGCTTTTAAATACGAGTTGTCGGAGGAAGGCAGACCGGTGTCGATGATGCGCCCGGGGGCATCGAAGCCCCGCATCATGGAGCATGGATTCTGCTTCGACGAGACGGTTCCGATTTTTGATGTTGACGGCGAAGGGCGGCTGGTGCGCCAGGGATACTACAAGGAGGGGACGCTGAGGTTCTCGATTGAGACCGACGAGACGATGACGTACTCTCGCTCGGTTTTCACGGATTTTGACGGACGCAAGGTGGCGGAGCTTGAAGACGACGCTTGGACTTTCTGGGTCTACGACGAGTGCGGAAGGCTGAGGTTCACGGTGTCGCCCGAGGGGGCACGGAGGCTGACGGCCGACGGCGTGTGCAACTCAACTACGGTGGAGCAATACTGCGCGGAATGGCGATACGACAGACGCAACAGGGTGACGATGAGCCGTGTGCCCGGCGTGGCGCCTACATATTATGTCTACGACCGGCTCGGTCGGCTGGCGCTCGAGCAGGACGGCTGTCTGCGCAGCCGCGGGCAGTGGCGTTTCTATGCCTACGACAGCGACAAGAGGCTTGCCGTGGCGGGCGTGACGGTTGGAATTTCATCCATACCGTGGACGCGGGAGGGGCTGGAACGGAAATATGCACAGTCGGAAATCTCGGCGGTGTTCGACGCCACGGTCGACAAGGACATACGCATGTGCTACCGTCTCGAGAATGCGCCCGACCGCAACTGCAATCTCACAAATGCTTGGTACTACGACTCATACGACTTCTGGACTTCCGACTGGACTCTGCCGTCGGACGCGGAATACGCCTTTGAGCGCGCGCCGTCGCGCCTGGGCAAGCCCACGGGTTGCGCCGTGATGGGCGGCATGGGCTTCCCGGAGTTCACGGTGTGGCTCTACGACCGCCGCGGACGCGAGCGCGCCCGGTGCCGCAGGCAGTACACGGCGGAGTTCATCGAAAGCACGTTCACCGACTGCAATTTCATCGGGCGCCCAACGCGCTGCCGCACCGTGCTGTCGCTGCCGCAAGGCGAGTTTCAGACGAATCCCGACGAGGTGACCATCGACCGCTGTTTCTCATACATGCAGGACGGTGGGCAGCTATATGCGGAGGAAATCCGGGTGGACGGCGGAAAATGGGAGCGTGCCTACCACGACTATGACGCCGCCGGCAGGCTTGTGAGGCGGAGAGGCGGCAGCGACGGTGCGACCGGCTACACGCTCGATGCGGAGGGGCGCGTCACTGCCATCGCCAACAACAGCTACAGCGAGACGCTCTCCTTCGCCGCCAATGGCTTGGTGACGGAAAAAACCACAAGCGTTGCCTACGGCGGAGAGAAGTTCGTCCAGCGCATGGAGTACGGCTACGGCGCCCGCCGCTTCCTGACGGCGGCGATATGCGGGGAGAGCAACCTGTCGCCGTTTACGGAACTTTTCTCCGAGACGTTCGACTACGACCTCAACGGCAATGTCACGATGATAAACCGCGGATACCCGGCGGTGCAGGAGGCTGCAATCGAATACGAGGGCAACCGCGTGAGCCGCATCGTCGACTCATCGTCGCCAGCGATGGCGGTATATGCGCCGCGGTTTGCAGAGGGTGAATACGACCGTCCGATTGCCTACGACCAGTGCGGGCGCATAACCGCCGACCGCACACGCCGCATCGCCTCGATTCTCTACAACGACCGCCACCTGCCGATACGCTTCACGATGGACAACGGCAACACACTGAGCCTGAGCTACAACGCCGACGGCGTGAAGGAGCGCGAGACGGAGACGAGCTATTACGTCACGACCGTGACTCGCGTTGAGAACGGCGACACGGTGGTGCGCGAGCAGAAGCGGGCGCGATCCACCCTCCGCGAATACTACGGCGACGTGCTGCGCGTCGGCGGTAGGACTCGCCGCCTGGAGTGGAGCGGCGGATTCTTCTCCAAGGACGACAACGGACGCTGGCACAGCCACCGCTACGTGCGTAACTCGCTTGGCAGCATCGTGGCTGTAACCGACAGCGCCGGCACGGTGGAGCAGGCTGTTTGCTACTACGCCTCCGGGCTGCCCGTCTACAAGGCGCCCAACAGCATCCCAGCCACGCGGCGCATGCACGTGGGCAAGGAATTCGAGCAGTTCGAGAGCATAGATTGGTATGACAACGAAGCCCGATTCTACGACCCTCTGCTCGTGCGCTTCACCACGCCCGACCCGCTCGCTCTCTCCTACCCATCCCTCTCCCCCTACGCCTACTGCGCAAACAACCCGGTATGCAACGTGGATTTGGATGGAAAGGCTCATTTTATGCATAATGGTAAAATTATCGGCAACGACGGCATTGACGATGGAAAATTGTTCGTGCTGAAAACAACGGAAAAGTATTTCCGAAATCGCAATGAAATTATACCTGGCGCCGGATTGCCTAAAAAATTGGAAAAAGCTACAATCAATTTTATCAAAGAAAATAACGGGGATACAGAGATGTTCGGAACAAATCCTATTGCATACGAAAATTCAATTGAAATTGCAAGACAGAGCATCCGACAAAATATGATAAACGCCATTGGAGATGATAGTTCCGGCGATACGGCAGACCGAAACAATCGGGAATATGGCGGATATATAAACGACGGCATAGTTTTTACTTCCGCCCCAGGTCCGGTCGGCTCTCCTGACCGACCTTTGTCGATGGTGGTCAGCGCACCTCCAAACGCACCGATGTTCCATAGCCACCCAAGCGGAAGTGTTGGCATATATCCTAATGACACGAAATACCCACAACCGCCATCTTCCGCTGATATTAAGTATGCAGGAGATGGTGCAAACTATTGCTTTGGAATGGGAGACGGAAGAGTATATATCTACGACAGAGCAGGTGTACAAGCCATTGTCCCATTGAATGATTTTGTAATGCCTAAAATTATAACCAAATGATAAAGCATATATTATTGACCGTAGCTGCAACATTGTTGTGTATCTGCAGAATCGATGCCCAATATAGGTTGAATATGGACTCTATAATAAACGAGAGTATCAGAATTGTAACTAAGGATATTATATCCAAGAATCCAGAATATGCAGAATATGGAAGGATTGTATTGACAGACAATACGCTGCCTCCGTTTTTTAAATTTGACAGTAAAGAAAAGCACCTTGGAATACTTCGCGCTTCTTCTATGAGCCAAGACGAACTAATAGCTAAGAAAAATCTTGGAGACACAACTATTTGTTTAAATTTCTGCATTTCGTCAGAATATTACTCTTGTCAAGAATTTATAACATTCGAGGTTGCGAAATACTTGTTACATCCGTATAAACAAAAAGACGGAATTCAGATTATTTATAAACTGAATGAAGATAAAAATATTTGGGAATACATCGGCATCGTCAAACTACCCAGTTGTCCACTCTGCACACAAGAAGATGATTTTCCTATCGGTTTAACAAAAGACTCTATAGATATAGAATCTGATGTTTATTCAAATCAGACATTCCATATATACTCTGATTCAAATATATTTTACAAATATATCGCACCTAGCGAGATTATCTTTTGTAAAGAATTGAATGATTATTATAACTTAGTCAACAATGTCGTTATTGACGATATTTCTATAGAGACTTTAACTCGCAAAGTCCTTGAGAACAAGGCTAATGGGAAGTTCTTATTCAACAGTCTCTGTAAAGAGGAGATTGTATCAAACCTAAAACAGACTGACAAAGATGTATTCTATTGGATAACTTGGGACGATATGGACATCTACGGCAATACCTTGTCAATCAAATTGTCTTTAAATGGTTGCAAATTAGACAAAAACGGGCATCTCAATATTGACAATCTGGGCTATCGGAAATTTAGATACATAATAAATTCAGATTAAGATGCAAATGCTTATGACATCACCCAACCACATCCCAGCCACGCGCCGCATGCACGTGGGCAAGGAGCTGGAGCAGTTCGAGAGCATCGATTGGTATGACAACGAAGCCCGATTCTACGACCCTCTGCTCGTGCGCTTCACCACGCCCGACCCGCTCGCTCTATCCTACCCATCCCTCTCACCCTACGCCTACTGCGCAAACAACCCGGTACGCAACGTGGATTTGGACGGAAGAAAAGCTATAAGAATTATAGATGAAGGAAATAAGACTGTGACAATCAAAGCTGATTATTATGTTGTTACATCGGATATAGGTTCATTGTATTCTGAAACAAAAATAGTCCCAGGTTATTCTCTGTCTGAAATCGAAGAGTTGAACAACTCAATTTCAAAACACCTCAATAATTTGGGATTAGTCGTAACCAACGGCGAATATTCTGGGTATTCGGTTGTTTTTGATTTGACTTTCATTGGCGCTGACCAAGTAAAAGCCGAAGCCATGGCCACAGCGGATAATTTTGAAGGATTCAATATCGGAAATACTTTCAGGCGTGGCGACAAAACAAATCATAGGTTAAGAAGAGAAGAGCATCCTGATGGTTCCTACACTGCTGTTGGAGGAATAACACATCTTAAAACAGCCATTTTAATGAACATAGATTTTGATACGCAGATGAATCGGCTGCACGAAATATTCCACACGTTCGGCTTTGACGATGAGCAAAATGCGAAAGGCATTATGTCGTATCCCCCACAGAATCCAAATGAAAAAGATGTTGAAATACTTATGACAACACCGTATATGCCAACTTTAAAAAAACCGATACAATGAAAAAACTGATTTTGATGACAATTCTGTTCTTAACGCTGCAGTCAAGCGGCTATATAAATTTCAAGGGCGCTCATTTCCGTAAATTGGAGGAAGGAGAACACTATTACTATATTTTGAGCATCTCCCCTCTGAATAAAAATGAGCGACCATATTCTATGGCTGCCATTTCTGACTTCTTTTTTCTGAACAGGCTATCAGAAAATGATGATTGTAACGACTTTGTCAACAAATTCTATAATTATGCAGATTATGCCTCTGAATACACAATGGGATTCTATGAAATACATTCCAAAAAATTCATTAAGACATCGGAATATATGGAGCTGTACAACCAATATCTATTGGTCTATTCAGACGAATTTTCAGATATTGTTTATTATCTAACCGATGGGTCAATAGTCTTTGTATCCTCTGCTGTTGTGAAGAGCCCCGTCTATATAGCCGACTATCACGCTTCGTTGTCATCGGAATATCCTGTGAAATACAGCACAGGTAAGACTTCTTTCTTTACCAGGTTAGAATATCAGAAGAAAGCGGTGCTCAATAAAGACAAAATAATTATAAAAGCAAAAAAACAATAATATGAAAGGAATCGCCGGGTATTATACCGTTCCAGTTACCAGTACTTCAAAAATGATTGATAAATTCCTGAACATAATAAAATGAAAAAAGTTTTGTTGATAATAGTTTTGTATGCACTCTTTCCAACATGGTGTATGTCAGAGTCTTTGAAAATTGATGTTTATAGGGCACAAAACCTTGAAAACAAATTAAATTATCGTGACTCAGAGCGAGCATTTAAATGTCTCGCAAACGGAATCAATTTGACAACCACATCAAGATTTTTAAATGTGATGACAGAATTGTATGGAGATTCTATTACAAATTCATTTTATAATGAAAAGAAATATGTTAGAATACATATACTCATTAACAATTCAACCAGAGAATGCATTCTGACCATACGACCTATAAATAAAGATTCTGATTTATGCTTTTATAATTTTATTAAGAATCATCTGCCGGAAATGGTTAGGGCATATTGTATTAAATATGGAAATTTTGTCACATTTGATAGCACAGCCAATGACTGTGAAGAAATAGTATTCGGTTTGATGAGTTTATGGGTATACAATGAAAACCTTCGTACCTTAGAGCAGATATTGTCTCATGATAAAGATTTTGAGTTTGAACCAGATGTTTTCAATCGATATAAACTCATAAAAAAATCTGTCCACATTGACCGGATTGTATTAATTGATTATGATGATTATTATTTAATGGTCAGACAAGTTATAACTGGTAAGACAAGTTATTGAGCCTTATTCCCTTCAAAAGAATTGATATTGAAAAGATTCAAATACCGACCTTGTTAATAAGATATTAAAAGCTAAAAAAGAAACTATAATAAACGAAAAACAATGAGAAAAACAATCTTAATATTATTTATATTCATAGGTTCTTCATTGTCTTTTGCGCAAGATAACAATATATCCATAAAAGAATACAACTATGAGTATTACCATTATTATGGCACCGAGAAAACGTATGTTTGGAATCTTGTGATTACAAATAATTCAGCTGAGAATTATCTTACATGGATAAACAAAAACGACAACGTTATGGACTACGCAGAGGAAACACAGATTAAAAATTTCTTTCGTGCAGGACGCCCTCGCCTATTCTTTCTTTGGTTTGATGGCGAATATTCGGAAAAAATACTTGGTCAGACATTCTTGAAGCTTTTGAAGCCTGGAGAGTCCTTCTCATATAACGTGGTACAAAAAGTCAAAAAAGAGCCTTCTATAAAAAAGAAAATTTCAATTGCAAAAGAATCAGTTGTGCAAATATATACCCAGTTCAAAATTTCAGAATGTTTTGACGTCCCATATCTGTATGCTTATAACAATCTTTGCTTATATGAAGAATAGGTTTCCAAGACACAGTGCCAGAACGGTTGGTAGCCCGACCCGCTCCATCTCCCCCTACGCCTACTGCGCAAACGACCCGGTATGCAACGTGGATTTGGATGGAAGAAAAGTAAAACCTGTGGGAGATGCTGAGTTTCAAATGATTTTAAAGACACTGCCAAAAGAGTCTCGTGAATATGTGACATTGGTCAGCAATGGCTATATAGACTATGATTCGATGTCTGGGTACTGTGGTGATAGTTATAATTTCAATTGCTTGCGGACTTTGGTAAATGATGGTCTGACAATCGATGTCGTGCTTGACAACAAGTACACATATGTGAATAAAATGGGAAACATTGGGGTTGGCAATATGAATCATACACCATTTAATCCACAATTTGATGAAAAAGATACTGATCCAACATCAATAGGATGCCCAAGCACTGGATAATCTGGGACATCTGGGAAAACTCTCTTCCCTGACAGAGAAGGTTTTGAAAACTCTCCTTCAAACAATATTATAATTATTATAAATAATAAATTCTCTTCAATTGGACAGATTGAATCATTTGCTCATGAAGCATATGGTCATGCTCTGCTTTATTTATTAAATGGAGGAGATCATATTGGAGCATCACACCAAACAGTTGGTTCAGGTTGGATTGAAAAGAATAAAAATCTGATTAATCTTCTGTTGAAAACAAAAGAAGAAACACTAAAAAATGAAATACAATGAAAACTAAAATTCTAATTTTATCAGCTATAATTGTTTTTTGTATACAAGCAAAAAACAATGACATTTCTTATGAAGAGACTTGTTATCGCTATATCGTTCCACATGGCCCTATCAATAGACCATCAGGCTCTTACTCTTGTGTATGGAACTATGAAATTACAAATAATTCCAGTCAAAACTATGTGACTTGGATCAATCGACTTGACAGTATGTTGGTGTTGCCTCAAGACAGGCAAAGTGACATCTTCTTCAATCGGAGAGTCGGGGAAAGCTATTCTTGTGTTGCAGAAGCATGGAGTAACGGATTTACAGGAATGGCTGTCGGATCGACATTCGTCAAAAGAATCAAACCCAAAGAGTCATTTACATATATTGTAATTGTGCCGAATGCGACCGATTCTGTAACGACATCTGTTTTTAAAAGCCATATTTCTGTGGTCAAAGAAGATATTGCTTGCAGGAGTCTTGGCATAATGCATCCAATTGACTCAATGTTTCTATTTAAGCCAAACCGTATTTGCCTGTTGGAAGACAGCTTGATTTTCATTCATTTAAAATCTAAAACAAAATAGAAGTTACAATGAAACTATCAAACCCATTGTTTGTCATCCGTTTCAGCGATTCGGTATTGAAGAAATGACACTTCTATAAAAGTGTCGGAGAAGTTTGCAGAATTGCAGAATTTGCTATTGCATTTATGGCTTTTTTTCGTTTACTTTGCTATCAACAAACCTATTACCATCGAGATGAAGCATTTTGTCGGCATATCACTGTTTCTGCTTGCCCTGCCTATGGTTGCGGCGGAGGCGCCGATGAGTTATATGCGCTTCACCACTCCCGACCCGCTCGCTCTCTAAATGTCGACGACGAAAAAAATTTGGCGAGTTTACGGGAAATTAGTAACTTCGCACATAATAATCTTCTAAACATTTTAAAATTATGAATGAGAAAAACGACCAAAGAGAAATAAAGATTGAATTGACTCCGGAAATGGCGTCTGGCAAATATGCCAACTTGGCTATCATCACCCACTCTGTAAATGAGTTCTTTATGGACTTCATCAGCGTGGTGCCAAACGCTCCACAAGCCCGCGTGCAGAGCCGAATCATCATGACTCCGGAAAACGCCAAGACTTTGCTGATGGCGCTCCAGGACAACATCCGCAAATACGAGGCCAACTTCGGCACCATCAAGCCTAAACAGCCTGAAGCTGGAATGCCGGTTGGCAAAGCATAACATATTAATTTTCAGATACGATGGAGAATCCGTTATTCATATATAACACGCTCTCCCGAAAAAAGGAACAATTCGTGCCGCTGCACGAGCCTAATGTCGGTATGTATGTGTGCGGTCCTACTGTCTACGGCGATCCGCACCTCGGACACACTCGCCCTGCCATCACTTTCGACGTGCTGTTCCGCTACCTGCGCCACCTGGGATACCGGGTGCGCTACGTGCGAAACATCACCGACGTGGGGCACCTGGAGCACGACGCCGACGAGGGAGAGGACAAAATTGAGAAAAAAGCACGCTTGGAGCAGCTGGAGCCGATGGAAGTGGCACAATACTACACAAACCGCTACCACAAGGCTATGGAGGCGCTCAACGTGCTGCCGCCAAGCATCGAGCCTCACGCTTCCGGACACATTCTTGAGCAAATCGAGTATATCAAGGAGATTCTAAAGGCTGGATATGCCTACGAAAGCAACGGTTCTGTATATTTCGACGTGGTGAAGTACAGCAAGGACTTCCACTACGGCAAACTGTCGGGACGAAACATCGACGAGTTGCTCAACACGACGCGTGCGCTCGACGGACAGTCGGAGAAGCACAACCCGGTCGACTTCGCGCTGTGGAAGAAAGCGTCGCCAGAACACATCATGCGATGGTCTTCGCCATGGAGCGACGGATTCCCAGGATGGCATCTCGAATGCTCTACGATGGGGCAGAAATATCTGGGCGAAACGTTCGACATCCACGGCGGTGGAATGGATCTTATGTTCCCTCACCATGAGTGCGAAATCGCGCAGTCGGTGGCTCACAACGGCCATGAGACGGTGCGCTACTGGATGCACAACAACATGATTACAATCAACGGGCAGAAGATGGGCAAATCGCTCGGAAACTTCATTACGCTCGAGGAATTTTTCAACGGGTCGCATCCTCTGCTCGAACAGGCCTACTCGCCGATGACAATACGCTTCTTCATCCTGCAAGCTCACTACCGTGGCACGGTCGACTTCTCAAACGACGCGCTGAAAGCCGCAGAGAAGGCTTACGACCGAATCGTTGATGGCTACCGCAGACTCCAGGAGCTGAAGCCTGCCGACTCGTCTTCGGTCGACGTGAAGGGATTCCGCAAAAAATGCTACGATGCCATCAACGATGACCTCAACACGCCTATCGTTATCGCCGAGCTTTTCGATGCCTGCAAGATAATCAACCAGGTGAACGACGGAAAGGCGACACTGACAAAGGACGACATCGACGAGCTGAAAGACTTGTTCCAGGCGTTTCTCATCGACATCCTCGGTGTGCGCACTGAAATCGTGGCTGGCGACGACGCTCAGGCTCTCGAACCGTTTGAAAAGGCTGTCGACCTTTTGCTCGAAATCCGAAAGGAGTCGAAAGTGAAAAAGGACTGGGCTACGTCCGACCTTATTCGCGACCGTCTCGCCGCAATCGGTTTCGATGTTAAAGATACAAAAGACGGTTTTGAATGGTCGCTGAAAATGTAATCACCTCGTTAAAGTTTGTGTATTTCCTTCATTAAAAGTTAATGGGGGGGGCAATTTAAAATTTTTATTTTGCAGAACAAATTTTATACATTACATTTGTATCACGATTTAGGGCCTAAAGGTCTTATTTTGATAAGATTGATTGTACTTTTTTACAAGAAAATATATTACACTTCAACCTTAATCATTTAGTCTAAATTTCCCTACGTCGTTGACAGAAAAGAAGTATGTGATATATCGAATGGACGTAAAACGACACAACGGCAACGTGTTGCCGAAGAAGCCTCGGACATTGGTCCGGGGCTTCTTGATTTTCCGCGGCTATGCCTGCTGTGCCACAAAAACCGGCAAGAGTCCGTCAAGCAACAACCCTGCATCCGACGTCCGCAACGCGGACGCGCTTTCAGTGTAGCCATCCGAAACAAGCCGACTTGTGTATGGAAAAAGAATGGGTCAAACCGAAATTGCGGTGCATATGTTAAATTGAGCCGGATGGAATGTTAAA